>Ga0099846_1000006_pt1 | contig 82895 bp, 73 predicted proteins | sample CB_VirMetaG_FD_78180 | JGI IMG/M metagenome (GOLD analysis project Ga0099846, IMG submission 78180) | Freshwater to marine saline gradient viral communities from Chesapeake Bay - CB_1504_1 Viral MetaG | ecosystem: Environmental > Aquatic > Marine > Coastal | place: USA: Chesapeake Bay... | reverse complement strand
GCACAGGATTATAGTGCGGTCATCGCACTCTATGACTCCATCGTTCAGCACGAATGGGAGGATTGTTTCACTCAAATTGACATTATTGACCGTCAGGGCGTTGTGCGTGACGAGGTTATTGATGCAATACACGAAGCGTGCATGGAAAAATACAAAGCGGGCGACATTGGCATCCAAATCGCCCTTCTCCACCTGCTGATTCTCGGTCAGTGGGCGGCAAAATCGGCTGATTGGGTATCAGGCGACATCCTATTCCTCCGATCAATGATTGGGGATTATAACAAGAGGTGTTAAAATTGACAGAAGAAAGAGAAATTGGATATGAATGTATTGAAGAAGCCGCCACCATTTTGGGCGTTGAAAGGGCAGAAGCCCTTGAGTCCTTTGGCTCGTGGATGGGAGAGGTTTTCCCTGATATGTGGGCTGAATGTGGACAAGACGCGCTGAACCTTGAGGATGAGGACTTCAATCACTATGCGGATATGTTCGTTCTCGCTGTGCGACCTTCGGGTGGTTCAAGCGGTGGCGTTGGCGGTGGTCGTGGTGAGGAATGGGTCGGTGCTTTCATCGGCTTTGACCGAAGGACTGACATGATGAAGCGAAAGCGTGACATGGCAATTGACATCGCAACGGCTGATTTGAGTGGTGCTATTCGCAACGGGTTCACCTACAACGGCAACAAGGTCGGGATTGGTCGTGCTTTCACCAAAGACGGCAAATGGCTCATTGAACACTCTCAAGGTGTGTATCAAAGCGATAAGGATGCCGATTCTCAACCATCGTGGGTCATTCCCATCAACGAGAAGGTGAACATCTCCATGCTCAAGCCCGACAACACTCCTACACTCGCCTACATGACGAAGAGTGTTTGGACTTTTCACGGCAACACCAAAGAGAAATTCTTGTCCGAAGGGCCAATCACCGTCAAGGTTGAAGGTCAATGGGAGGCGGCAGATCACGATTGGAAATTGTGGCAACCTGTTCTCATCAAGGGCGAATTTGACGCTGAGGGTTGGAATGGCTCAGGGGCAACGCTGTCCGTGAGCAACCCTGCCTGTGCCTACGGTCTTGATTGGATTCCCGAACAGAATCGTGAAGCGGGTGCATCCCTCTTCAAACCTGAGCAATTCCTCACAACCTGTGGAGAAGCACTCGTCAATCTCGGTGATTTGCTTGACCATCACATGACAAACCGAACCGAGTCCTATGTGGACAGGAACGGTGTGCAACGCTACGATGGTGCTTTGGTTGTCATCGTTGGGGGTGTCATGGACATCAATCACGAAGGTCGTGAGTCCCAATGGGATTCAACGGGTCGTGATTATTACCTCTCCATCTCCAATCAGGTGTTGCGACGAGAAGATCCCAACGCTCGCATTGGCATCGGTGTGAGTGGCATCCACCACGACAAATTCAACGCCATGAATGTGTTGAAGGGTGGCGAGTGGCTACCCTACGCTCGTGGTTCTCGCATTTGGGTCGTTGGTCGCACCGACTCCTATACCAACACCAACGGTGAGGATGTCGTCAAAATCAACGCACATGGCATTTACGCCATTCCCAACAAATCTATTCCCGCACAGAAACCGAGCGAGGACTCCAATGACCTCGGCAATCTCGGTGGATTTGGTGTCGGAGGTGATGAGTGATGTCAGGAACAGGATTTTTGGATGGATTCAAGGAACAGAAGGGCAATTTTGAGCCACCCGTCAAGGGTGCTGAACCAAAGCCTGAGCCGAAGGCTCAAGCAAAGCCCACACCACAACAGCCAAAGCCACAGGCTGAGGCTAAACCACAACAACCCAAGCCGAAGCCACAGGCGGTTGCTCACGAAGCACCCACATTCAAAGCATCGGCTAACATGAACCCGGTCATCGCTCGTATGATTCAATCAGCACGCACTATGGCTGTCCGTCAAGACACCTTCGTGATGTGCGGTATCGCAGGGCATCCCAAAACGGGAAAAACGGGTATGGTGCTTGACAGCCTCACCCCTGATGAAATCGCCAATGGTGCTGAAATTTGGCACATTGACTTTGACCTTGGTGGTGAAACCACGAAGGCGGCACACCACAAGGATAAGGCGGCAAACATTGTTGTTCTCAATCCGTGGGTTTTCAATTATGGAAACAGTCGTGTGCCGTATGATTTCCCTGCAACCTTTCAGCAGACCATTGACATTCTCAAGGCGGCACAAGCACAAATGGAGGAACAGAACAATTTCTTCATGGAACATGGTAAAATGCCCAAGCCATACCTCAAGACTGTCGTGTTTGATGGGGCAGACCATTGGCTTCACATCACTGAAACCTGCATGAAGGTGGATGATCTTGAATTGGGCGTTGATGGTATTGCTGTGGCCGGGAAGAAGGCAACCACACAGATTGGTCGTTTCAATTGGAACATTCGTGCGACCCGATACCAAACCGCTATGGTCGCTCTCCGTGAATTGTGTCGTGGTGGTGTTCATTCGTATGTTATCACTCACATGAAACCCGCCTATGACAACACGGGCAACGAATTGGTGGGTCAGGACTCACCCAAGTGGCTCAAGGACACCGAAGGACACCTTCAACAAGTGGTCTATACCGAAATTGAAGAGGAACGGGATGAGAACGGTGAATTGACGGGCGTTGTGCGTGGTTATGCACGAGTCGTGGCGAACCGCACTTCTCTCCAATCAGGTGGCCGACATTTGCTCTTTGAACGCAACAACGAGGGCGGAACATGGTATGGTTGGGATGGACTCAAGAAAGGTGAATTTGACATCGCAGGAGGTGATGAGTGATGGTTCAAGTCGTCATCAATCGCAACCACTTCAATTCGTTCATGTCGGGCTTCTCGGCTATGGATGATCTTGTTCTCCACGCCAATGAAGAAACCCAACGCATTTACGCATCGGGAACGGCTGACCGAGCCTTCTTCATCAATCGTTGGGCGGGTGCTGATGTTGTTGAAGGAGGAAACATTGTCATGGGTCAAATCGGCACAATCATTTCTCTCGTCAAGGATTTACCACAAACGGAGGAAAACGAAATCCGACTCTCCTGTGACGGTGATACCCTCACCATCATGTCAGGTGGGTCGTTCTTCCGCATTCCAACATTGGCTTCGGCCACTTCGTCAGCGGGCGTTGAACAATTGCTGAACACCCTTGAGGAATCACGGGGTTCTGACTACGCTCGCTTCGGCCAATCGGACTTCGCATACAAATACCAATTTGAATCAAACACGGTTCGTGCATTACAAAAAATCGGTTCGTCAATCAACAGCGGGGCGTTGTTTTGCTTGATTGTGTCGGGCGATGAATTGGTCTATGTGGTTCAGCGTGATGGTATTCGCATTGAACACACGATTGAAGCGATTCAAAGTGACTGTCTTGAAGAAGAAACATCCATTTGGTTTGGTTCTTGGTTGTTGGATGCACTGAAGGCTATGCCGAGTGGTGGTGTCATCCATTTGTCGTGTGGTGCTGACACGCCTCTCCTGCTTCGTCACGAAGCCGTTGAGGGTCAGGAACACGGCACAACCGTCATTGTAGCACCTCGGCAAGAAGCCGAGTGATTACAATGATTGTTGAGCGATACATCACGAATGACGAAGAAGAACGCATCTTCACTCGGTGGCGAAAGCCTGACGGGTCATTGGTTGAGGAACACCATGACTTCGCACCGTATTTCTATGTGCTTGACGATGAACGCCTGATAGAGCGTTTGACTCAAATGTATGATGCTCGTTTCTTCGGTTGGGAATTGACTGAGGACACAGCCACTTCACTCCCAAGCAAAGAATACCCGCATGGTCGCACACTGCGAAAAGTGGTTGCACCGACCTCAAAGGACATACGAGCCATGCGAGAAATCGCAGGTGACACATGGGAGGCTGACATTCACTTCGTTGATCGTTTTTGCATTGACACATACGAGGCAGGTGATATGCCTGATTGGTTTGACAACATCGTTAAGGCGGGTGGCTTTGACATGGAGTGGAATCAAGACAATGAAATCACCATGCTCGGCTACACCACCGATGGTGTGGTTGCTCGCACATGGTCTTGGCATCCGACATATGAGGGTGTTCTCAATCCATATCGTTCCGAGAAGGAAATGCTTGAGGCGTTTGCACAAGCCTTTGAGGAATTGAACCCTGACTTGATTACAACATGGGCAGGAAATCGTGCTGATTGGCCGATGCTATACAAGCGGTTCAAGCATCACGGTCTTTCGTTGGATTGGGCTTCGCCAATTCAATGTGCTTCACCACCAATGACTCACTTGCCGCGCTCAGGTGTCTATCAAGAAGGAACACAGATTATGCTTGGTCGCATGACTCTTGACTTGGCTGACAGGAATCATGGCTTTGAGCGTGTGTGGCGTGATGGAGGAAACGGTCAATTGTCCGACAGGCGACTTGGTGCGGTGGGGGAATTGTTGTTCCCCAACAACCCTGAGTGGTGGAAAGTGGACATGAAGGGCATGAGCCACCACGATATGTGGTTGGAGGATTTTGAGGCGTTCTGTGCGTATCACAGGGGCGACATTTTGCTCACCGATAGGATTGACCGTGAATACCATGTCAGTCGCTTCTTCATGGCTTTACAGCGTGTCTGTGGGGTATCATTCTCATCCGTGTTCACGGTCAGTCGTTTCGCACGAGGACTCCTACGCAGGAGAGCAACATGGGCATCGCCAACCGGGACATATCACAAAGGAACGGATGGTGCATTGTCGGGTGGCTTTGTGGCTGAACCGAAAGTGGGTCGTTTCACCAATGTAGGTGTCTTTGACTTCCGGGCTATGTATGCTGAAATCCAACGAGGAAACAACATCAGTCCCGAAACAATTCGCTACGAGGTTGGTGACGAAACACGGACATTGGGCAACGGTTCAATTTGGTATCAAGGTAAAATGGGTGTTCTTCCCCAATTGCAGATTGATCTCGCTGAGGCGAGGAATGACGCAAAAGCCCAAATGAAAAAATACGAACCCACTTCACAGGAATATGCGGGTTTCAACACACTCCAATTGGCATTCAAGCGCGCGGCAGCGTCAGTCTATGGCCTGATGGGACACACAGGACACGGTGAGAGCCACCTTGAAGTCGCATCAGCCATTACCTATGTTGGTCGCTCGTTGGTCGGGCGACTTATGGAAATATGTGATGACATGGGTTATCCTGCCCTCGCAGGTCACACCGACAGTGCCTACATTTCAATCGGTGACGCTAACGGCGAGGAAATTGCCGAGCGTTTAACACAAATCATACAGAAGGAATTTGATAGCGACAGGTTTGTTGTTGAATTTGAGAAATTTATGAAAGCATGGATTGCCGCAAAGAAGAACCGCAATTTTGGTTGGGTCGTTTGGCCGAAAGAATCACTCCATGTGACAGGATTTGAATACAAAAAGAGCAACGCATCACGAATCACTAAGCGTGTTCAGGGCGAAGCGTTCATGGCGTTGTGTCGGGACTTGGCTGATCGTGATGCCATTGATGACATTGTATATGGCATCATCAAAGAAGTCAAGTCGGGTTCTGTCCCTCGCAAACACTTGACTATGCGTTCACGCTTAGGTAAAGACCCCGAAAAATACGGACAGCAGGGTGGCTTTCAGGGGGCGGCGAAGAAATACAACCTCACAGCACCCAAGCATTTGCACTTCAAGGATGGCGATGGAGTCCCACACCTTTACACAAAGCGTGGAATTGAAGCATATCGCACCGATGAGGAATTGGCTTCACTCCCACTTGATTTGACAACAATCGTGCAAAAACAAGTGATTGCACCCGTTGCACTTATCTATGAGGCTATGGGTTGGAGTGAACCCACAGCCGATGCCTCAAGACCTGTTTCCCTATGGTGATATACATGATTGAACACAAACCACCAAGAGCCTATCCTGTGCCGAACCGTGAAGGGTTGTTTTCAACATACGCATGGCATCCCGGCATGAAGCAAAATTACATTTTGAGGATGAGCAAATCCTCACTTGGCGACTCCACCTTTTGCGCTCAACAATACTTCATTGGTCGCATCATTGGCATGAAAGAGCCACAGAACGATGATATGCTGAGAGGAACAAATGTCCACGATATTGTTGAGCAATTCTATGACAATGTGGACATTGAATACGCAAAGGGTCTTGATGCCGATAAGGTGGATATGTATTTTCAAAATTGTATGCCCGATGCTACGGGACTCAAAAAGCCCCAAGAGGTTTTCACACTTGATGAGGATTTGCACTTAGACCGCTATCGTGTTGCTGAGGTGCAACGCTTCTTGTCGTCAGATCCCGACAATTTTTTGCCAACAGGCAACGAATTGTTGGTTGATGATGTGGTTGAGATTGAGGTGGATGGCATCAAGCAATTGGTTCACTTCACAGGGTTCATTGACAGAATTTTCACCAACCCTGACGGCACACTTCACATTCACGAATTGAAAACGGGTCTATGGAAGGATAAGGAATACAAATACAACAGCATGAGGAAGGAAATGGCGTTTTATGTTTGGTTGCTTCGCAAAACGGACAATTCAGCACGAATCACTCATTGGGGTTGGGATCACACAAAGGGACTTCAAGGCGAAACAGAAGAAAGCGAGGTATTCCGTCATGTTGAACCCGTTAGGGTGAAAGAAATCGGTGAAATGCTCGCTGATATGCACAACCTGATTCGTATGCACAGGCGATACAAAGGCGACGGGGAGGGGTCAATGTTTGCTCTCATCCCTGAATATCGCCAATACAACATTTGCGACCCTTGGTGCGGATTGAAAGAATTCTGTCCTCGCTACACTAAACACTTGGAGGAAGAAAAATGAGAGAATTGCTAAACGATTGTTTTGTGCTTGAGGGCGATTGCCTTGAACGCTTGAAGGAATTGCCTGAAAAATCCATCCATACCTGCGTGACCTCCCCGCCCTATTACGCTTTGAGGGATTATGGCACAGGTTCGTGGGAGGGGGGCGACCCGGATTGTGAACATGAAGGCGTTGTGTTAGGCAACAATAGAAATTTTGTTGATCGTGAGGGGAGAGGAAGCAACAATTCCGCCCTTGATAGTGGCGATTGCACCAAATGTGGTGCGATTAAGGTGGATTCTCAAATAGGGTTAGAAAAAACACCCGAAGAATTCATTCAAAACCTCGTTCATGTTTTCCGTGAAGTGCGAAGGGTTCTCCGTGATGACGGCACTTTGTGGTTAAACATGGGCGATTCCTATTGGGGTGGCAAAGGGGCGAGTGGACAAGGCGATTCAGCATACCAAGAAGCGCGGGTGGCCGAAGGCAAATCCTTCAACAAAGGTCATCATCAAATCGGAGGCTCAAAACAAACAAGGCCAACGGATGATTCCCATGAAACCTTCAAACCGAAGGATTTGATGATGATACCGCATCGTTTGGCTATTGCTTTGCAGGATGATGGTTGGTGGGTGCGCCAAGACATTGTTTGGCATAAGCCCAATCCCATGCCTGAGTCTGTCAAAGACCGATGCACAAAGGCACACGAATACATTTTCCTATTGTCAAAATCAAAACACTACCATTACGATCACGAAGCGGTAAAAGAAAGAACGACTGATTCATATGGAGGTAAAAGGGGCAAAGTGGTTAAACGGATTAAAACCCAATCCATGATGAAAGACCGAGTGTTTGACACCCCGTATTCACACGAAATGAGAAGAAATCGCCATTCGGTGTGGACTGTCAATGTTTTACCTTATTCCGAAGCACATTTTGCTGTTTATCCACCTGATTTGATTGAGCCTTGTATTCTTGCGGGCTGTCCACCAAAGGTTTGTTCGTCTTGTTTGACTCCGTATAAGAGGGAATTCAAGACAGAAGAACGCTTTTTGTCGCTTGAAGAATTGAATGAAAGCAATTTGAACCCCGATTCCGTGATTCCGAATTATGAAATCGTTGATGGGGAGAGGGTCAGCAAATTAACACGAATCATAGAGGATAGGAATTTGCCCGACCACGAAGAATTGCGTCAATACCTCCAAGAAAACAGAAAGAAAGCGGGTTTGACAATTAAAGAGGTTGAGGACTTTTTTGGCACATGGCAAGCACACCATTGGCTCACGAAAGGAGGGAGTTATCCACCCGCTGAAAATTGGATGGATTTGAAACAATTGCTTGACTTGGATGACACATACGACAAGGCTATGACAGAAATTTTCATTCGTTCAGGCATCAAGGTAAAGAGCGAAACCATTGACTTAGGGCTTGTTAAACAATGCGAATGCGAATGCGAATTGAGCGTAAGCGGAACAGTCCTTGACCCCTTTGGTGGCTCAGGAACAACGGCAGGAGTCGCACTCAAACATGGCCGTAAAGCAATTGTGTGCGAATTGAATCCCGAATATGTTGATTTGATGCCAAAGAGAATTGAAATGATCAGCGGGCGAAGCAAAGAGCAACGAACATTATTTGATTGGTGATTGACATGAGCCACTTATTCCGTCATTTTCCTCGTGAAGTGGATATGCGGAAGCGCAAGGTCGTTCATTCAATGGATGAATTACAACGCTATGTTGAGGCAACCAACGGTGCTGACAACCTCACCACTACGGTCTATGGCTTTAGGGCATTGAAGGGGACAGGAAAGCGTGCTGAATACACCACAGCCGTAGTCCCGCACTTTGTGATGGACTTTGACTATGAGCGCGCAAAGGTGAATGGGCGGAGTGATAGCGAGGCAGGAAATCGTTGCCTCCAAGAAGTGTCCATGCTTCACCACCATTTACTGAGCAACGATTTCAAGCACGCCATGTGGTTCACGGGTGGGGGTGTTCATGTGTGGGTGAACCTTGACCGAACACATTACCCCGATGGGCGAGGTATGTCAGACTTGATGACGACAGGCAGGAGGCTCGTGGAGGGGTGGGTCAAAGAGTGGTCGTTAAGCACACTTGACCCGGTTGTATCGTTCCGCCCTGACCGTCACATTCGCATCCCCAACACCTACAATTTCAAGCGTGGTCTGTGGGGCTTCCCTCTCAAGACTGAGGACTTTGATTTGACATGGGAGGACATTCTTGACCGGGCATTGAAACCTCAAGGTGGCATGATTATTTATGGGTCAAAGGGCATGACTTTGGAAATACAACAACGCGATCCCGATAAGCCGTTTGAAGCACAGCCCGTTGATATTGACATGAAGAAAGTCGGCTCAATCAATGTGTTGCCATGTCTTGCGGCATCCGCTTGTGATGTTGGTGGCAACCCCCCGCACGAAGCGAGAGTGTATTTGATGATATTCCTACAAGACCGATTTAGGTCGTTTGCCCGCCCCCCTCGTTCAGCACAAGTGTCTAACGAAAGCATTGTGGAAAGCGTGTGTTCGTTCATCAACGACCTTCAATGGTCGGATTACAATGAAGAAATAACACGAAGGTATGTGTCCATTGGGGTCAGCAATTTTTACATTACCCCTTCATGTCGCACGCTTTACGAGAAGGGGTATTGCTTAGGTCGTTGTCCATTTTATGATGGCAGTGGAGGTGAATAATTTGACTGATATTGAAGAAATACGAAAGAAAAAATTGGAGGCTATTCGCAAGAAAGCCACTCAGGTTGAAGCACAAACAGACGAATTGAGAGCCATGCAAAAAGAATTCACATGGGCTGACTTTGGTTATGATGAACCCGAATGGGGATTCCGTGAGAGTCAAGAAATGGAAGGGGCGTTTGATGTTTGTCAAAAGCGTCAAACCGTAGCCATCACGGGTGATCCTAAGTGGGCTATGCTTGTCACCGATCTGCTCAACCGAGCGAGGCTTGAAGAATTGACATTGGCACAAAGGGGGGATGAAAGTGAAAAAAATGCTGATTTGTAAGCGGTGCAACCGTTCAACGAATGTTTTGCATCCGTTGCATGACATTTGCCACGAATGCTACAACCCTACGCACATTATCAGGCGGAGGGGGCGAAAGTGACCGAAAAAACCCTGTTCATTGACTATCGTGAACGCTCAGGACTTGAGAAGGGTGTGATAAAGCACTGCGAAAAAGAAGGAATTGCCTATCAAATGCAGGAGAATTTGATTACAGACTATTGCTTTGGTTCACTTGGCATTGAAGCCAAATCCATTCACGATTATTTCAATTCACTTCATAGTGGACACCTGCAAAATCAATTGGCGAACATGGATGATAATTTTGAACGCATGGTGTTGGTGATTCACGGGACTGTGGATCAATATGTTGCTGCGTTGCGTAAAAGAGGCAACAAAAGCGCATCCTATGCACAAATGGAGGCTCGCTACATTGGTTCTTTGGCTCGCTTTGATGTGGATTACGATATTACAATTATGCAATTTTCAACAGCATCCGCTGCCGCACGATGGATTGTCAAGCGTTGTCAAAAAGATGGCACGCTTGGTTCAAGCAATACCCTACGCACCCTGCGTAAAACACGCTCGGAAGATGTTCGGATTGACGGACTCAGGGCGTTGGGATGTAGTGAAACCATCGCCAAGAATTTGCTTGAACACTTTGGTTCAATTGTTGAATTGACAGGTGCTACGAAGAGGGAATTGATGAACATTGAAGGCGTTGGGAAAAAGCGTGCGGAGGATTTGCACCAAGCCCTGACGAGTGAGCAACCTGTGGTAAAACAGACACATCGTAAAACGATGGCGTAGGTTTAAGGTGAGAAGCGTTTAGGCGAGAAAGCACAGGGGTTGGTCTATATGAACGGCATTGAATCGGTAAAGGATTTGACGAGAAAATGGGATGACTACGGTGTAGTCAATTCCGACAACGATGGTTCTCGTTTTATTCGTGGCTACATTGAGCGTTTCAATACCGTGTCGTTCTTCAATGAATTCGCAGGGCTTCTTTCTTTCTTCTTTGTCATGGGTCAGGTATGTGCGCCATTCATGCGTATTCCTATTCACGGCACATACATTGATTGTCGTGTCCACACCTATTGGATTCAACAATCAAGGACAGGTAAATCAATTGCTTGGGAATTCACAGACCGACTTCTTGAGGCACTTGGCATTGAGAGCGAAACCTTCACCGCAGGGTCGGATGCAAAATTGATTGGAACAGTCCAAGAGCAACCTGTTATCGGTGAGGATGGTCGCCCTACGGGTGAAATCAACCACATCACTGTGCCGGGTTTGCTCAACGGCTACAAGACCCTGCTCTTTGACGAGGCGAGTGTGTTGCTCAACGATCAGAAGGCATATTTCAGCGATAAAATTCTCTATCTGCAACAGGCCATGGCACCCTTGGGGTCACGCACGAATGTATTGGTGAAGCACTTGGTGGGTGGGTCAGTCCACACGCCATCAGGGGTGTCCTTGTGGATGACGACTTTCCCTCCAAAAGACATCATGGCTCATGTGTTGGACAAGGGTTTCTTTCAGCGTGTGTTCCTGTATCAAAACGACATCACTGCCGAGCAACGACAAACCGTGAGTGAACACCGTGTGGGCGGTGCGTATGTGCGACCCGATGGGAGAATCATGGACTATGATGTTCTCGCCACCTACATTGAACAATGTGTGGACTTGGTTAAGGGTCGTCTGTTTGACGCTATGGGGCTAACGGATGAAGTGGTTGAGCGTGTTGATGAAGAAGGAAATGCCTTCACCTACACCATCAGTCGTGGTGAACAGTGGACAAGACTGAGCGACCAAGAAAGAGAACAGGCGGCGATGGAACACGCCTACGATTTGTTTGAGGTATCACCGGGTTATTCGGCAGCGTTGCTCAACGCAACCGATGACTATTATCAATTGGCTCACGGCATTTCAAGTGACGATGTGCGTGAAACAGCCCTCTCCTTTATCCCCAACATTGAAAATTACACAATGATATTCACTAACCTGATTGCCACTATTATGCGTTCTCCCGTATTGACGGAGGATCATGTGATGATGGCTTCGGAAATGATTTACGACAATTTTCACAACCTCATCATTTGGCTTGAGCAAAAGCAAAATGTGTCCGAGAAGAAGAAAATTGCTTCTCAGCGTGCGGCATGGACAAGTGCATTCAATGCGTGCAAACGCTATACGGATGAAAGCGATGGGGTGGAAAAGGTTATGCAAACCGAATTGTTGGATATGTATGCGACCCAACAATGTATTGCGAACATCACGGCACAAAGGAGGTTTAAGTCATTGAAGGACTCAAGACAAGTCACCATATCAAAGTCGGGTCAGGGTGGTCGTAATTTCGTTGTATTGGCGTGGGGTGGTTCGTGATGAAAGTGGTGGGTTTGGCCGTTGTTTTTGATGGCGATATTGAAAGTCAAGGCTATCGGGGCGACTTCACCCCAATCCTCTATGCCACCTTTGACGGCAAACACGAAACGGTCTATACCGACCTTGAATTCATACCACGCTTATCACGATGCGAACAAAAATCACTCGCTGAATTTGACTCCAACGGCGTTTTTGTTGCTCACAATTTACCAAAGGATTTCATTGGTGACAACACCACAGACCTCCTTCGTTTGACACAAACAGCGAGTGCCGAAGTGCTTCAAAATGAAGGCAAACGCTACGCCTTAGCCGATTTGTGTCGGTGGAACAAGGTCAGGGGATTTCATCAAGAAATCGCAACCGCCATCAAAAAATACACAGCCTATCGCAAAGGTGATCACCACAAAATAGCACGATGGTCGCTTGAAGAAGCAAAGCGATGTCAAGAGTTATTCGTGGTCGTTAGGAAGCGTGGCCGCATTCGTTTCGTTGATGCCAACACAGGAAAATTGGCTTTTGCTGAATTGGATTTTACGGAGGAAGAATGATGCCTGTCGTTTCCTGTGCAAATTGTGGTAAAAGACACAAGGCTACACCCAAGCGTTTGCGTCGTAGTCAAGAAACACCAAGTCTTTGTTGGAAGTGCAATCGTGATTTGCCTGAAGAATACAGGTGCAAAGGAACGCTAAAGCGTAAGGAAAGGCGATGCGAGCAAAGGGCTTTGGACAATGGCTATTGTGGTTATCATCAAGACCAATTCGGTGGTGAAGAAGAATGAGTGCTTTCACACGGGGTTGGGAATTGATGAAAGGCATTGTTTGGAATGGCCGTGAATATGACGACATTGATGAAATTGACCCTATCATTCGTGGCATTTTGGATGATTACACGCAAGGCACGACACTGCCCGCACTGCCTTGGTCGGGTGGTGGTAAGCGAAAGGGGACACCTTGGACTCGTATGTTTGCCGAAGGAAGCAGTGCGCCCCTTCATCGTTTGAAGGGGTTCACTAATCCCGAACAAGAAATGTTGCCTACGGTGGTGAATTGGGAAGGAGGCAAGACTTCAATCATGCCTCAATTCCGAGCCTTAACCAAGCCTTTGGGTGGTCGTTTTATCCCCGCTGAGTTATTCGGTGGAAGTGGCTCGTTCATTCTTGGCATGAACGACCCACAAGCACGAGGACTGTATGCTGATCTTAACCCTGACATGACGAACCTTATGGCTCAATTGAAACAGGGGATGGGCGATGTCAATATCGCCCAAGACCAAGACGATCTTGAGCGTATGGTTGCTGAATTGAATGAAATTCGCTATCGCAGGGATGTCATGGGGCAAGAATTGGATGATGATGATTTGATGCGTATGGCTCACTTATTGGTTGGTGCAAATTTAGCAAACAGGAATGGGATGTTCACCTACAAGCCTTGGGACAAAGAACCTCAAACCTACACCGAAGGAAAAATACAACGCCCGTCATTCCGAGTCCAACCAAAGCGTGTGATGCCAAACGATGTTGGGTCAATCAACCTTGACCCCTACGCATCACGATTGCGGAATGTGGACATACGCACAGGTGATTTGCGACAAACCTCCGAAGCCTTAACGCCTGAACATTTGCTTTACCTTGACCCACCCTACATATCAAGGGACATTTCCTATGGAGGATCAGAACAACAATTGGAGGGCAAAACCTTCGATCAATTGCAGCGTGACACCATTGATATAGCAAATGAACACAAAGGCCCAAGCATTGTTTCAAATTACCTGTATAGCAAAGAAACGGGCGAACCTTTGAAGGAATACATCAACGCCTTGCTGAATGCCGAAATGCAAATTCATCCATGGATCCGAAAGCCAAAGGGCAACAAGCAACCACAGGTGGAATTGATAGCGACAAAGAATTTCCCACAGCAACGCACGCTGTTCTAACGGTCACGGCTGATGCGACCACCGCCCGCACCCAAGTCACGCCTCATGCGTGGTCTTGCACCACTCCCTGAGCCACGAACCTTGCTTCGTGCATACCTCGCTCGTGTTCGCTTCTCCTTGTTCTTTCGTGATACGCTATACGCCCTGCGTTTAGCCTGTCGTTCAGCACGACCTTCGGATGGATTGCGAGTGTAGCCGTGAAATTTGCCTTTCAAGACTCCAAATCCGACAGCGAAGGCATGGGCTTTAGCCTCGGCTTCGCTTTTCGCCATATATTACCGCAGGTATCGCACTCCCATAAAAATATCCTATCCCGACTCCCCGCATAAAACCCATTGATTCTCCGAGCAAGCCCTACGGTTTGACACGAATCACATCGTTGTTCCAATTTTGCTCGGAACATTCGCTTCATGGCAATCAATACCCTGCGTGCGTGTAATAGAATTCAACCTCACCCACACCAAGTGGGCCGAGAGGGGAAATGACGGTGAGTGACAAGTCACCGAAGGTAATCAATTTGCCCGCCACCGTGAAGTGTGGGCCTTCTTTCAAAGGACACATTTGGCTATCACCCGATCCAAACCAAACGGCTGTGATGAGTCGTGTTGAACCACCCGTTTCGTCAGCGAGTGGGGTAAAAGAAAGCGAACCCGTTGAACCCGAACCCGTGTAGGAAATGGTTTCCTTTGCTTGTTTGTGAACAGGAGTCAATTGATATGCACCGCCCGCCCCTGAGCCAATGGCTTGGTCGCTTTGAAAGAACAGGTGCGTTTCACCATCACCGTGAATGCTTGTTGCACTCACTTGAAAGCCATTGGGGTCACGAGCATAGAGTGTGCCTAAGTCGGTGAGGGGCAAAGCCCCCGCTGACAATGCGGGCGTAGTGCCGTAATCGTTAGATGGGTCAATGCCGTTCCCCGATGGGTCTTTCATCGCAGTTAAGGGGAATGGCCCACCACGAATGAACACACGCTTATCCTCAACCGCAGCGACATTCAGTGGTGTAGCATAAGTGACACGCACAGCACCCAAAATGACCGATTGCTTGATGAGGTGAGAGGAAGGCATCTGTGGGTAAATGCCTGTGCTTGTATCAACGACTGTGCCACAGACCAAACCAATGTTGTTCGTGGATGTCAATTCGGGATCGGCAATCACCAAGACCCAACACTCTTCGTTGAGGGCTGATGGCAACACCATACCGCCCGCATTGAATCGGCTGTTGTAATAGGATGCTGTATCAATGTCAAACGCTGATGCTGAACCAACGGAATAGAACACACCGTCAAGGCACACCACGCCTGAGTCCACAAATATCTCATTAGCGTCACCACCTGCATTGGGTCGGACACAACAATTACCGCTGATAGGATTGTTCCTATCGCCCGCCCCCGAATCACTGCTGTAATCCGTCAAGGAAATGGGTATGACACCGTTGCCAATGCCACGCTCAAGGAAACCTGTGAGGGTTGCGGTGGACAGCACATCGGTATCACGCAATCCATCGGATTGCCATGTCGCACCTGTGCCTGTCTTTTCGTGTCCTTCTCCGAGTCCTGTTGTTCCCATGTTTTCACCTCAAAATAATCTCGTCTGTATATGCCTTGGGTTGTTCAAGTGGTCTAACACACTTTCTGCCAAGGGATTCGTCACAAACGGTGAAAAGACATTCCCAATGACACCCGTTGAGGCATCTGTGACGCTCTTACCCGACCTATATTTGTGACCTTCGGTGGGCGACCAATCGTAATTTTTAGGGAAACCCTGCATTACACCCAATTCCGAAGGAGTCAGCACACGATTGTAAATGTGCGTTGCAGGATTAGAGGACATCAAACCCGGTATTGTTTGCGATGCAGGGGAGGTGTGTTTCCATGTGTAGCCCTTTCTGTTGTCATTCCATTCCGACCCACCCGTTCCCACATCAACCGAACCCGTGTCATTGATGAACACATCACCCATCAAATACCGAGCAACATCAGGTCTTATAATCCCGCGCTGAACCAATTGAGCAAGTGTTTCTTCTTTGTGTCCACGAATTTCTTGTTCTTCTTCAAGCAAATGTGGTAAAGCATCTAATGGCGTGGTTGAAGGTCGTTGGAGTCGTGGGTCAGACAAGTCAAAACCCTGCCCAAGAACCGCCCTTTCACGATATGTCGGTGCGCCAAATTGTGCTGCCGTGACTTTCGGCATTCGCATTGATTGAAGCGAATCCATCCACCTCCTACGGTGAGGATTCCATGTGGCGTTTTCCATCAAATACGGTATGACTTTTGGGCTATTCTCAAAAGACCATGAGTTAGGAGGGTTTTCGCTTGCTTCCAACATATCCAATAGGTTGCCGTAATTGTTGATGTGAGCCATACCGCGCATGGCTCGCTCATGTCCACTATCACCAATGTTCAATGGTGATGCTCTTGAGAAATCAGGGCAAGGTGTGGATGCGTTAATGTGATATTTGCGACCACCCACCGCATCCAAGATTTCTTGCATCAACCTCGCATTGTCAAATTCATCACTCCCAATTGCCGCCCGTATATGTTTGGCTTCGGGGTGATTGGCAGCATGGGTGTCTAAAGCGGGCTTCCAATAATCAACGGCTAATGCCGTAGGAATACCCTGCATTTTGAACCCTTGCGATACGCCACCGCCACCCGAATACAAATCAACGAGAGCAATATCGTCACGCATCATCTCACTTCCATTACCACATCCACACGGATTTCGGTGGTTTGGTTTTTGCTAATTGGCACAAACGATGCGCGAAATGCGGGGTTGTCAAGGGGGGTTGCCCCATGCACAACGACCTCTTTCACATCGCTCGCTGCAATCAATTGAGTGTCAAATATGCCTGTCACCGACACGGTGCGATCATCAATGCGTTGAACCGTAGGTGTGACGGAGAAGGCGACATTACCTGCCCCTCCATCCCTTGTGGTAGCCCGCCCACCCGAAGTGCCAAGACTCATTTGGCTCACAAGTGATTGGAGGTGTTCGGCTAACTTGGCTTTGATTTGGTCTAAAACGGGCATTATTTCACCTCATAGAATCGTGATTTGGAGTGTCCGATAGGCAATTGGCGACTTGAAGAAACACGAAGCCTCTCGTTGTCGGACACGGCTACGAGGCTTCCCGCCTTCAAAGTGATGGTGGTTGCGGTGACGGAATTGATATATCCGATGACCTCATGGTTAGCGTTCAACACCGCATCATGCTGTGCGAACCTCTCCGTAGCATCAACGCCATCAACGGTCATCGTGGTGGTGCTTGTAGCGTAGCCACCGCCATTGTTGATTAGAACACCTGTATCACCACCACGCACACCGATGACCCCCAATTGATTCGTTGTTGGTTCGCCACGCCATCGCCCGCCTATAAGCAAACGAGTCCCGTTCACGAACCGTGTCATCACACGGTGTGCTGAAATCACTTGGATTGGTGCATTCAGGGTAATGTCAATTTGTTCATCGGTTCTTGTGGCATCATCATCGCTCGTCGTGGATGTTGATGTTTGCAGATCAGCCAACAGCCCTTCAATGCCCTTCTCGTATTGTCCCATCACAATGTCGGTGAGTCCTGTGTTGTAGTCGTTGAACACTTCAAAGACAACGAATTCTCCTTTGATTGCTTCCGCTGTGAAATCAACACGGATTATTTCTCCGGGCTTGATGTCACTGCATTTGATGAGTCCTTCAACACGAATGAGTGCCGAGCCTTGTTCGGTTCTTCGCAATAGTCCCTTTGCCAAACGGAGAGCAACACTTCGTTCCTTTACCCCCAACACCTTCGTCTTGAGCGTGCGTTCCACGCCTTCGTCATCACCAACCCCGCCCATGCGTTTCATGCGTTCCAAGTCCTTAACAGAAGCCCGAACCGTTTCGTTGATAGCGATTTCATCACCCTCAACAATCACTTGGTTTGCCATTTCAAGCATTTGACTCACGCTGATATTGCGAGGGCCACTGCTTGTTCCAACCCGCCTCCCCATATCAATGAAAATGTCAGGGGAATAAACCAACAACCCTTCTTCACTCAATGATAACTGATAGCCGTCAATTCGTGACAAATCACGCAAAGCATCCATAATACCAATACCTCGTGTTTTGCGACTGATGAAGTGATGGCTGTGTAGCATAGCATCACGAAGGTTTGGATGAGCGAATAGAAATGCTTGTCGTGCGACTTCTGTGCTATGATGAGCCGATGAATAATCCGCATAAACACCTGCATCGGTGGTTTTTTGTTCAAGGAACACACGGAATTTTTCAAGGTCAATTCCCGGTATGGATTTGATGATGTCTTTCATCAACAATAAGGCGGCATCGGTGGTTCGCAACCCAACACCCATAAAGTGTCCAAGTCGCACACTGTTAATCTCCATCCCTGACGCTGAAAGTGAATTTTCTGTTAGGTTCTTGAATGTCAAGAATGTGTCATAGAAATCACCATCGCCCTCGTTGTTTTGTGCTTTAGCGATCCGCCATTTTTGATTCGTAGCATCAATGAGGTATGGTGGGAAGCGAGAGGGTATCATTTCAGTCCCATCAACATAGACCTTTGACATTCCCCCTGTTCCTGCGTTCCGTTTGTATGAAATCAATCCCGTGTTTTGTCCGTCATTCAGCACAAATGTCTGAGCAGATAGCATGAAAAAGTCAGATGGGTTGTAGTGTCCGATTCCACGATAGCCCATGTTGGTATTGATGATTGCACTATCGTCACTCGTGGTCGCATCCCATTTGTCCGAAAGCAATTTACCAACCGACACAGCGTTATCAACCAAAGAGGGCAACACAACCAAGCCGAGTGAAGTGGGTGCTATGTTTTCAATTTTTGACACGGCTGAACCTGTATTTTTGCCCGCACGAACCGTATAGCCTGTGAGATCAGCCGAGGCACATTGAAATGTCAAAGTCAGTCCGTCAAATGTGTTATGAGTGCGACTTGTATAGGTGATTTGACCCGTCAAACCGATGATGACAAGCACCCCCGATTGTGCAAACGAAGTGGCATCATCAACAACGATTTTTGATGGCGAAGCACTCTTTGCATCAAATTTAATCACAGCCTTAGCACCAAGTGCCAACATCGCTGTGCTTGGTTGCTTGACAACCGCATTAGCGTCTTTGTCGCGCTTGAGGTATGGATTAACCACCACCGTGTCATCCGTTGCATATACCGTTTCTGTTTGTGAAATGTATTCTCCACCACCTGCATGGGTGCTTTGTGAATATCGGGCTTCCACCAATGGCACAATTCTTCCCTCAGCGTCTTTGCGTGAAGCATCCGCTTTGAAGTGTTGAAGCATATTTGCTGATGGGATAAGATGCCACACAACATCACGGTTGTTAGCGTCAGGCCACTCAATCGTTGGTGCTGAATCGTAGGGAGAAGAAATGCCTTGAATGTCGCCAATTTGACTTGTTGTTGTCGTTTCAAACATACCGTAGCGTTTGTCACGGGTGTATGGTTGGTCTTTGCTTCCTGCTTGGGTGACGGTGCTGTATGGCCCAAGCAACCACCCGTCTTGATTCATGTCGTTGCCGTCACTATCGTTCTTGGTGGTGTAGCCAAACACCTTCAATGGTCGCACCATACGAACAATGTAATCCGCATATTTTCGCACAGGTTGTGCCACCTGTGACTTGATTGCCGCATTCTTCCCCCCTTGCTTTGACCGCAAAGCGTCTGTGTTTTCAGGGCGTTCAAGCCATGTTTTGCGGAGGATAAACACCCCGCCCCATGCGGGCAAATCAGCCGACCCACGAACAGCCCAATGATCACGGACACCGACACCGTTTGCTTGGAGAATGTCATCACTAAACGGATTGCTCACCGCCGCCAAGTCCATGTCCTCATTCAACGACCATTTTGGTTTGGCAACCTTTTGATTTGGATTGGATTGACCCCCGTATGTTTCATCGGGGCGAGATGCGTCTGTTGTGATGCTTCCTTCCGAACCCCCGTATTTTGTCCATCGTGTGTCCTGCACCCATGATGGAGTGATTGGGAACACTTGACCCACAGCCAAGTCGGAGTGTAGTGATACAGCCTTTGTGCTTGTCACCACATAATCGCTGTTTTCCCCTGTTAAATACTCGCTATGCGTTTCAACACTCAAGCCCAAACGAGGTGCAACATCGGATTGCACTTGTCGGTGGTCGGCAATTTCGTGAAGTGGGATGGGGAGTGTTCCACGCTCGGCTTCGCCTTTGTCTTTCATGTTGAGGTTTGTTCCCCAACCAACCGCAGGGAAGTGTTGGTTGTCGGTATCACCGTTAATTTTGACATCAACAGGGTGAGCGTTAAGGTGCAGGTTGTTCCCTTTGTGATGGTAAAATTCACTCCCCACACTCGCCCCAAATTCACTCGCTTGATATACGGCTTCAACAGAATTCGCCGCCTTTGTTCTGTCGCCTGAGTGATGGTTCAAGCCGATGATAGGGTCTAACCCCGTGTTCATTGATTTGGCTTGTAAAAATTTAGCCGATGAGCCTGTGATTGTGGCAAATTCTGTTCGGTGTGCATCCACTACACCCGATGGCATAGCCCTGTGTGATACCATGCCGAGTGTTTCATCTTGAAGCACTCGCCCCATACCGACCCGTGTTTCAGCCTCAGTCCAAGGCGTGTTGGACAAGCGGTTGAAACCCTCACGCCCAATACCTTCGTTGGTGTGTTGGCTGATAACCATGCCAATAGGCACAGTGCGTTCAATCCCTGTGTATGTGCTGTCACCCCATGCCCAATCACCGCCTGTCGGCAAATCGTTCATGCTGTCGTGCTTCCCGCCATCAAAACGGGCTGACCGCAATATAGCATCCATTGAGGATGAGGTTTCAGCGGGGTCGCCCGCTAACATATTGAGAGCATCCGAAGCACCCTTGAAACCAAAGGCTCGCACAGGTAATCGTCGTGACAAATCCACAGCGACCATTGGATTTTGCACCACCGTCATTTCATTCCACTCATACGAATTGGTGGTGTCCTTATCCAATACCCATTTCGTGATGGCTTTGCGTGGGTTGAGTCCGTCACCAATGCCTTCTCCACGAGAATAGCGGGTGCTTGCACCCCTCAGCACAAAATGCTGACGCAATTCAAGCGTGCCGTGTGGCTCACGCAATCCTGTGTGTCCCATCAACACCGCACTCGCTGAACGCTGACCCCAATTTGTGCCGTGTCCACCTGCGTTAAGTCCGTTGTAGCCGTATTGTTGTAGCCATTGAAATGCGTAAATGCGTTCAAAAGCCATTCCCTTATCCACAGAACCCGTGTCGGTGGCGGGGGCATTACGCAAATACAATCCTCGCACTGATGGTTGATACACAGCGTTAGGCATACCTGCTTCACGGTATCGGAATGTCATGTATTGTTCTCGGCTTGTTCCGAGCAAAGCGGGGTGACTGTATTCAGCAAGCCATGTGCATAGGAACGCATCGGGGATGGCGTTTGAATTGGTGTCACTTGATGAAACTAACGCCAAGTCAGCGTGCGAGTCCTCCGCATCAAAATCCCCACTGCTTGATGGGGACTCCACATTGGCGACAGGCACAGCCGACATATTCACCATTTCAGGATCGTGAGCAATAAGTGGGGGAACGGTGGCTAACTCCGTTCCCACACGGGCTGTTCGCCAACCCGCAGGATGACCTGTCAAGGAATAATAGGTGTGTAGCCCATCGGATGCCTCAAAGCCATTTTGAATCCATGCGGGATTTGGTCGCCCTCCCATGAGCATATATTGCGAAAGCATGAAACCGTTCATGGCAAATTCTTCACCTGCGTTGTGCCTGTTATTGACGGTTCGTGAGCCAACAGTGAGGGCAATTGGCCCGGATGTTGCCGCACTTCCATACGGCCCAAAAGCCGCAGAATTTTGACTGTAATAAGCCGAAACCCACTGTGCTTGTTCCGTAGCACCCTCAACCTTCGTATGCAATTGACCGGGTGCAAATAGCAAATCAATTTGGTCGTGGGGCGTAGCACCGTCATACCTTCTCCAATTCGGCAACCCTGCGTTTTTGATTTCGCTCATTGGGAAGCCATCGGATGCAAACGACCCTGTATTGTAGGCTTCGCTCTTGACCTCCAAAGTGTCAAGGTAATAGACGGTGGCTGACGGTGGGTCTATGCCTCCATTGTAGGCTGATTGAAAGCCCCAATGCTTGTGTTCTGTTTCAGCCTCAAAGAGCAACGAATATGCCGAACCGTGTGAGCGATGCAATTGCCTTCGCAACGCCATAGGTGTGCCTCTTGTGGTTAATGGTGCAACAAAGGAGTGGCCTTGACGACCAAAACGGATGCGGTGGTGAGGGTGGAGGTATGAACCGTCAGCCCCGTTATTTGTGTCCAATAGCACCGAACCACGCTCAACATGGTCGCTAAGGCGGTGTGCCGCAAATAAGCGAGTCGTTCCGCTTGGCACGCCACCTGCGGTGGTGTTGAGCGTGAGTCCAAATTGACTCTCCATTTTGTCGTGAATAATACGCACAGCGTGAAAGTGCAAAACCCTGTCGTGTGTGTCAAACGCTGTGACTTGCACATCCTTTGTTGAAGATTCAGCATCACCCGCTAAGCCCGAAGTCGGTGCTGACAACCCACCCATGCCCCATGTCAAATTATTCCATGCTTGAACACGATCATGCCCGGAACGCACGATGATATTGCCGGGTATTTCGTCTTGTGATGGGAGGTTGATTTCCAAATTGGGTTCAATTCCGCTTCCAACCGTTGAAGGAAGAGGTGTTTCTGTTCCCGTGTTAGGATTGAGGCGGGTCTGTTTGTAGGTGAAGTCTTTGATGACCGTTCCGAAAGGCGACCCCCCTTCTAAAATCAATTCCTGTCCTTTGTCATCAACGACTGAAATGCTGTCCCAAACCCGTTCTTCGTTAGGCACATATAGCCCACGAACACGCTCGGTGCTAACGGTTCTCGTGACACGATAAGGCCGACTCACATAGCCCAAAGAACCCACGAAGGGGCTTGTGCTTGTGCTAATTGTCGTGTTTTCGGATTTCAACCCGTTTTTGACAACAGCCTTTGCTTTGTCTGTGGTGCTTTGTCGCATATTGTTGAGTGTCGCATAATCACTTTCGGTGGCGTTTGTCATTGAACCGTATTTGCTCGCTATTTCATAGCCATTCTCCAATGCAACCGACCAATCACCCGTCTTTTTGATTTTGTAAAGGGGCTGAGAATCCACTAAATCAATGGTAGTGGGAGAGGATAGGGTGATTGTGGGACAAGCCCGATAAAGCAGGGTATCTGTGGCTATGTCTTTGTCCAAATTGAGCAAAAACATTCGTGAAAATCTGTATGAACCAAGTGTTGAAGGGGCATAAGCACCACGCCACAAACGACCAAAAATTTCCGACACACTGTTCATCAACACATTGGGGTTGGGGGCATAGGTGTAGTCGCCAATCGTTCCACTGACCGCACCCAACGCTTCAGGAGAAACGGTTGTCACGCCATCAGCATTTGCGTCATAAACCTCAAGGTCAATGCCCGCATCAAAATCACTGCTCGTGTAATCAACACCCGTTGGTTTGCCATTATAGCGAATATCGCCACCAATTCCACCACTCACCGTAATTATGTCGCCCGCTAAATAGCCCGAACCTGCTGATGCTAAATTTACGGTTGCCTTGACGATAGCACCATTGAAGGTCACAATGTCCACCGTCATACCGACTCCCGATCCCGAAGTCGTTGTAGCCACACCTATACCGTCGCTATACCCCGTTCCTCCGATGAGCAATTCAATAACCTCATAATTCACTTTGCGAATAAAAATGATAGTCCCCGCATAAAGAGCAATTGTTTGATTATCCACCAATTCAATGGATGACCCATTGATATAACCAACCGTTCCAATTTCAACATTGGTTGAAGTGACAACAACATCACCAACCGCAAATTCTCCACTCAATGCCGAGAACACCAAGTGATTGTGAGTCGTAGTTAATCCAAGTGAAGCCCTGTGCAATTCATCGGTTGCGGTGAGTGCCACCAATGGATCTTCCTGCAATTTTATCGTCGTTGCATTCGGAACATTGTCAATAAGGCCGACGAATTCACCACTTGGACTCCACACTTCTTGTCCCGCCGCAAATTTGGTGGTGGCATCCGTTCCTGTGACGGTTAAGGTTCTCCCTGATCGGCTTACGAAATCAACACCCGTATTTTGAATTGCACCCAACAATTCCAATCCTGTGGTTCGGTGGGTTGGCCCTAATGCCCGCAACCCCATAGAGTGAATACCGCTAACACCATCAACAACACCAACACTTTGTCCGTCTTTGGTGTAAATCGTATCACCAATTTCAAAGTGGTCGCCAAACGCTGTGTTTGGAGTCATGGCGTTGAATTGGGACACACCCGCACTCAATGTTGCGTTGGTGCTGACATAGCACTCCGTTTCTTTCAAAACAAATTCATCCAATTCTGTTCCGAATTCAACATCGTCAAGCAATAATTCATCATCGGCTAAAGCCGTTCTTTGATCGTTTAGCCCTGTCCATTGAAATGGGTCGGATGCCACTTCACCCATGATAACCGGGCCGTCAAAGGGCATATCAGGCGGTGGTAAATCGGGCAATACGCACGAATTCAATCCTTCAATGGAGAATCGGCTATACCCGTGTCCACTCAAAGCGGATGGTTGTGCGCCCCGTGATTCGTGCGTAATGTCGGGCAACCCCATGTTCCCACCATCCATCGGCTTAGCGGTGAGATACCACACAGGAAGTGGCGCACCAAGACCTTGAACGATTGGGCCACCGTTTGCTGTTCCCCAATACCCACCGCCTGTCGGCGTGTCACTTTCCCATGACACCACGACAGTGTGCTGTTGTTCTGTTTCATTGTGGATTGTCCATGTTGGTTCGGATCCCAACACGCCATCAAAATCATAGGCGGTGTTGTAGGCATACACATTGAAAGCGATTTGACCTGTTTGATTTAATGAGCCAAAATTTGAATCGGCAATCACTTCCCACGAATCGTAATAGAGGATGTATTCATTGGATGAAATAGTCGTTGTCAATTTGCCCTTTTGTGGTATGTCGGTTGGCAAACGCACCGTAGGTGCATTGTTGAGGGCTTCGCCAATATACAATTCATCAAATGACATCAGCACTTTTCCAAGCCGAATTGGGTCACTGTCACTTAGGTCAGTCGCCAAATCCTCTTTCAAATACACCTTTGTGCCTCTCACTTCAAGGACTGTTCCAACAAAACGACTGTTTGCACCTGCGGTGTATAACTTGTCACCGGGATGGATAGTGCTGAGAACCAAGTCGTTGCCCGACGATTCTTTCAAGGTGATGTAATTTGCTGAACCCTTTGCTTGATTACCATTGGCTTCCCACTGCAAAGAACCCCCTTCGCCCCCTGTCAAAAAGCCGAGAGGATTCCAATTTACACCTTCGTAATTGGCTCGCCCTGACATTGATTGGTATTTGGCTCGCAAATATCGCCCCCGTGAATGCGACCCTGTTTGATTCGCACGAGATGAATTGATAGCGGATGCAATCATCATCGCCGCCTCTTTTGACCCTAAATCATAGGTCAATGACGACGAGGCGGCACTCGCCGCATCACTCGCACGCTTCAAATCAATCACATAGAAATTGTCACCGTTGCTATATGTGCCAACGGAGTCATTCGCCAAATTTGTTCGCACCAAAAAGTGCATACCGAGAGCGTTGCCACCACCCGCCCAAGTGAAAGTGGTCGCATCTGTATATTCGGTGTCAGGATAAGTGAAATGGAGGCTGAAATAGCCACTTGGGGGTCGTGCGTCATCACTCCCCATAGTGCGTGTGTCGGCAGGGTAGTCCTGTCGCTTGAACGCACTCACCTCAGCCATGTCAATCCCACACCGTTAGAGCATTATACAATTCCGTCACTTCGTCAGCGGTAAAAGCCTTTTTCCATAGAGCAATATCAGCAAGACCGCCTTTGAAATAAATGGGGTCTGTGTTATTTGATGTTCCACTGTGATGTCGCCCGTAAAAATATGTCCCCGATACGCTGTAAGAGTGCAAAGCAGTGCCGATGGTGAGCATATTGGTGTTCCTTCCATAAAATCCGCTTGAAAGGGCAACACCCTTCTGTAAATCGTCATTGTTGTTCAAAGCGACTATGTTTTTGGTTGTTAGGGTAATTGCGGTTGCCGTCAAAGAGGCGACGACCCCAACAACATTCCCACTTGGGTCAAACACTGCATCACCGATGCTAAATTGGGTGGTTGCATCAACCGTATCAACGACAATAGTGACATTTTCGCCCGCTGTGTAGCCACCTGATTTGTTCACAAGGACACCCGATGCTGTCACATGAGGAACACCAATGGCGGTTGGCAAATGTGGGCTGTTTCCTGCTGTTCCGTTGCGGTATGATGACGAATCAATGTTCCCCAATTGTGTCACGCTTGACCCCAAACCACTCAATTCTTGAACACCGTTCACGAATACAGAAGCGGTTGGGTATGTTCCTGTTCTCGCCACCACAACATGATGCCATGCGTCTTTGGGCAAAGGTGCGAGAAGCGTAATCCTGTAATCCGATTGGCTTCCCAAAGCCTGTGCTGTTCTCACCAAAATAATCACATCCATCATGTTTGGGTCAATTGCATTTTCTTTGGTTTCAATGCCCACGCCAAATGTCCCGTTGTTCGTGTCAATGCCTTGAATGACAGGCCCATTTCCATAGGCTTCGCTTGTCCACGAACCTGTGTTGGGTTTAGCCGAGAACAAAAATGACACCGACCAATCGTCATTGACGGCATCAATGATAGGAACACGCAATTGTGGGCTTTGACCCATCCCTGCGGATTGTTTGTGAAGGGATATGGCGGCGTTATCCGCTGTCGCTAAGTCAATTCCTTTTGATTCGGGATCAACGCTAATGGGTGCATCCACCCCATCAATAGCCGATGCTGAAAAATTGCCGTAGGCGAGCAATTTGCGACCAAAGAGGGTTTCAAGAACCAATTCTTTCCCGTCTGTTCCGTGATTTGTGCTGAATAGTCCACCTTCATTCAAGCGTGCATAAAACAAGCAATCGTTGTCCATCGTATGTGCTAAATTGTCAGCAACGCCTGATGAAACGAGAGTGTATTTTCCATGTAATCCACGATATGTGTTTTCTTTGACGGTATCGCTATTCTTCAATTTGGTGAAATCCAATACGGCGGCGGATGTTTGAACCTCTTGAAGATTTTGAAAGCCACTATACCCCGTTGGGCCTTGAGAATAATGGTGAGTGTAAAAGTCCGAATAATCGTTGTCTGTTCCATCGCTGATGTCAAAGACCGTTCCTGTGTGTCCACCACCAAAGAACAGAATACCGTGTGCATCAGGCAAAGGATAGACGATTTTGATGACCGCCTCTTTGCTATTGCCTTCGCGATCCACAAACAATTCAGTCCACTTCTTTGTTAGGTCGTCATCAAGGGGTCTTACCGTTCCCAAAAAACAGCACGCACCGACTCCATTTACACGGCACTGCGTTGCCCCAATGTTCGCTACGATATTTTCAAAAGTCCCTATCAAAGCATCATCAACGACAATATAACCGAGATTTGAAGATGAGGTGTTTTGTGATAAACGGCTGATAACATCCAATGCCTTTCTTTCAACGGCAATATGCGGGAATGAATTCGTGTCATAAACGGGCCAAAAGTCGCCATCCTTTTGACGAGCGTTTTTGACTGATTTGATGATGAATTCGCTTCCGATTCCGTTGTAGGTTCGCAAATTACCACCACCATCCTCCACCCGCCCGTGAACACCGCCCTGAAATGTGGTGATCGGAATGTGTGTTTCACCATCCATGCCCAATGGCAAAGGGGCGGCAAAGGATGAAGCCTGATATGACCGACTGTTTGTAGCCAACAAACCACCGTGTCCTATTGCTTGAATAGGGCGATAAGGATAAGGACTGTTGTTGTGAAGCCATAGGGCGAAATTGCGACCTGTTGCACCCGGAATAGTGCTGTGTATAACAATAGATATGCCCACTTCTCCATCACGGCTCTCCACTTCTTGTCCAATAAATGCACGCACATACCCCATGTGTGTTCCTGTATCAAGACTTGACACTGTTTCTGTTCCATCGGTTTCGGTGAATAATTGTGGTGGATTGAAGGCACTTCCACCGTTGGTATTTTTTGCATTGGGATGACCTGCTTGATTGATGAGTCGGGTGATTTCATTGACACCTTCTTTGAAATTACTGACATTTTTTGAATTGGCAACCGTTCCAAGGTTTATATGGAGTGGGCGAACATGGTCTAAGGTTTCATCATTACGCTTGCCTTTTAGAGCAAAATGTCCTGTTCGGCATTCAACAGGTGGTTGAAGCGGGAAGTCGTCATCACCAAACAAATGGTTGCTCGGATCAAAAGAGAAGCCTTCCATTGTTGGCCCTTTGTTAATTAACAGCCGTGAGTCGTCTGTTGGGTCAATGCAAATCGCTGTTTTGTTGTCGGATGTTGAACGCCCCAAACACAAAGCATAGCGCATTGGGTCAATGAACGCTTGGGCCATTGTGCTATTGCTCGTTCCAACCGTAGCGGAGAAGCCCGTGAGTGCCTTGACTGTGCCGTTGTAATGAAAATCATCATCCGATAGCCAACAACCCATCACAACGGGCAAACCGATAATGAATTGGTCTTGCACTTCACTCAATGTTGCGTCTTTATCAGCCCAATCGTGCCACGAATCAAAATATAGACGATGGCTCAATCCTTCAATTGACACTTTATACACACGGACACGGATTCCGCCCGTGTCGTTTATCACGCCTTCTCCAATCGTGACAGCGAATCCGTTGTCGCCGTTTGGTGTCGCACCCGCCGCCCCAAACGACCAATACGGTGAACCCAACGGTGTGTTGTTCACCAATGCTTCAGGTATGCCTGTCCTAAGCGTGATGTTTGTTGATGTCACGCTTGACACAACGCCAAGGAGTGAACCTGTGTTGTGGTTATACACTTCGTCACCGGGTTTGAATTGGGTGGTTGCATCAACCGTATCAACCGTAAGGCTCGTTTGACCGATGGGATGACCACTCAAAGCATTGATTAACACACCTGTGCTTGTGGTGTTGTAATTCGGAACATCAATTCCACTTTCTTGAATAAACGGCTGAACATCATCAACCTCAATGTAAGCATCCGTGTAGGCTGAACCTCCTGTGGCGGTGGTTTCACCGCCTGAATATGTTCCCAATTTCAAATATGACGATGCGTTTTCTCGCATAAAACGAATGATTGTTCGCCCCGCAACCATGCTATAATTGTGGACTTTGAAGGATGAAACCTCCCCTCGCAACCCCCAATCAATCGCCCACCGATTCTCATAATTTTGCATTTGTGGGCGATTAACAGCCGACATGGTGCAATCAACAACGATTTCCATTGACTTATCGCTCGGTAGTGGACTCCTTCGGTATTCACTATCAGGCAAAATTTGCTCAATGTCATAGAACATTGAGGGGAACAACGGCAATTCAACCAATGCTCTCGTTGATGCGTAATAGGTGGAGGTTTGCCTGTCGTTTCGCACCGATGGGTTGTTTGTCCCAATCACCTTATCCTTCCACACAGGCAATTTGCTGTGTTCTGTTCGCACAGGGGCAACATCAATACCGCCTTGCCCCAAACCACCAAGTGTGATGCTCACGGTTGGCGATCCCAAATCACCGATTTCTTTGATTGGGAAGCCTTCATTCAAATCAAAATCCCTTTCGCTAATTTTGTCCGTAATGTCAATCAATTGTGAACGACCACGAAGGGCTACGCCTCCACTTGACATATCACCACTCACAGGATTGATTTCCTCAACACGCCCTCGCATCAAGGTCATTTCAATTGTGCAATTGTGATATGAATTGACTCCGTTTTGCTGAGTGTAAATAGTGTTGAGGGTCTTTGTTCTGTTCCTGTTTGACGGATGAATTAACAACAAATGACGGTCTGCCTCAACGATGTTATCAATGATGTCAAATTGTTCGTAATTGACAGGTTGCATGAATGGGTTGTCATTGTCGTTAAGTGTGTCCTTGTTTTTGTTTGATGATTGAATGGTGATGGTGTGGTAAATGCTGTCATTTTTGTCAGTGATTGAGCGTGTGTTGCTGATGGCGATTGGAGAACCATACCCATCGTCACGAATGCGGTTGCCCGCAATTGTTTCTTGAATGACGGTGTGAGCGCAATTTTCAACATTGACGAATGGCGAAATTGCCAAATCCCCCGTGGGATTTGCCCGCAACGAGTGGTTGGTTAAACCTGATTGAAAATCCTTTGAGGGTATGGCGATGAGTCCACCCGGTGCGTGCAGGGTGAGAGCATCCCATGTGGGCGGTGAACCAAATTGGTCGGCTGTGTAAGGTCGCCTAATCCAATCCAAAATAGACCGATATACAGGGTAGCCATTGGAGTTATCAACGAACACCGTATTGGTATCGGGCATGGTTTTTTCAACAATCAACCAACCTTTCTTTGACATGGTGTTGATACCGTCAATGTCGTTTCGGTATGTTTGAGCATGGGATGCGGGTGTGAACCACGAATTGTTGCCTTTCCACCCCGCAACCAATTCACCTGTTGGATCAATGGCGTTGTAATAGATGAGAATTTGTGGTGGCCCTCCTGCATTACGGAGGGCTTGTGGGGTTTCCAACACAGCAATTCGGCTCTCCTTCTCAGGAGTGACATGACGAACATAATTTTCGTTTGTTGGCTTGGTTGGGTCAATCATGTCAAACAAAGCATCCTCATCGGTGTCCAAGCCTTTTAATGAGAACGGGCGAATGTCCTCCACAGCGATAGCCACCATCGTGTCTTGTGACGACGACACTACATTCCCGTAGGTCGTATCAATGAAAGAATTGCCACCTTGAGCAACAATAGCGTGCTTAACGATGCTCGTGCCGACTGTTGTATATGTGCTGACTTGTGATGAGGTTTGCACATTCAATGCTTCACCAACAAACACACGCTCGGTCACTTTGACCCTTTCATTTTGAGTCACCAATGTTTTCGCATACGGATCTTCGTATTGGCTTTCAAATTGGTCGGCTAAACCTTGAACAGTGCGTTTAACAGACTCAATTTTTGGTTGAGGCAATTGCTTCAAAAAGAAGTGACCCTCCACACGATTGTAGGTTGTCAAACCACACATACCTGCAATATCCGTTGTTGGCTCAATGACATTACCTGATACCGATGTGAATTCATCACCCGTCGCAGGTGGGTTGCCACTTCCGAAAATTGTGATGGATGGCACACCGTTGAATGCGGCGGTGATGTCACCTGACGAGAGGATGGTTGAACCTCCGTTTGCATGAAGAAAGAAATAATCATCCAAGTCACTAACCGTGTGTGTTGGAGGTTGAGGCGGGGCGAGCATATTCGCACTGAAATTAGCCAACATAGAAGCCTGTAAAGCCGAACCCGTAGCCAAACCTTTGGTGACAAGCCAACGGATTGTATGATAAGCCGAAATTGCCGCCTCGTTTTGAAAAATTTCAATCGGTGGGCCTGAATAGCCGGGAAGAATTGGCACAAGCGTAATCGGCCCACCTTGAGCCAAATTGTTCACGGCATTCGTCAATTCCGTAGTCGCTGTTCCCGAATCGGTAGCGATAGCCGTGAGGATGAGTGTTTCTGTCAATTCAGTCATTCATCACACCCCATACCTGTCCTCAAACCACTGCACAACATCGTCATGCTCGGAGGTGCTTAGGTGCTTTGGATAGATAAGCACTTCATGGACAATGAAGCCGTTTTGAGCCATATTGTCAATGGCGTTTGTTCCCGCACCGCTTGAAGTCATTTCACCAAACAATTCAATCCCACCCGTTTGTGCGGTAGTGTCATCAAAAATGATAGCGGGCGTTGGATTCCAATAGGCATTGGATGTGTCGCTTGAAGCACCACGATTTGACCGCACAAGCATATCAATCGTCAATGATGCTGATTGCTTTGTCCTAACGGCAACCAAAACAGGTGTTCCTGCGGTTGGCGACGAACCATGAGTGACGAGAGGTGCAGTGTCGCTTTCGGCGGTCATTTGTGATGAACCATTGTTCAAGCGGATAACAAGTCCGTCATTTGATTCGGAATGAATCAAGCCCAACGGGTCACTTCCGTATGCCGATGGTGTCACTACAAAATAGAATGAATGGTCGCCATTAGTCATGCTTGGCCCTCCTGAATAGAGAACACTTGGATGATCAGCACCAATCGCTTTTGAGGTGATTGATGCGTGATGGTTGATTCTTGAAGTCCCCGTGTTTCCAAAACCGTTCACCCACGATGACCCCTTGTAATATGTCACGCCTGTTGGATAGTCGGGGATAATAACACCCGATTGGATGGTTGGCGTTCCACCCGGCCACATATACGGGCCACTTGGGTTTTGAACGACTTCGGTGATGCTCACAGCGACCAAGCCTGAACGGTTGTTCGCACTCCCGCAATTCTCTTTCCAACGCCACCCGTTGCCCCACGAATAAAAGTGATAATTCGTTCCTGCACTCGTGGTTGGGCCACCTCGTGCTTTGTTTTTCCACCAAAATACAAATTCATCGTTGGTGACAACAGCCGTTGCGTCATCACGCAACAATTGGCTTTTGTCATTGGCATCAAGCCAAACCAACAAATCGTTGCCGTGGGGCGGTTCAATGTCAGCCTGTGTCCCCGAAACCGTATGCAATTTGTTTTTCATTTCATCAGTCAAACGAGCCTTGCGTGAAATCCAATAGGCATCGTTGCCCAAACCTGTGCGGTCTGTAAAGCGTTGATTTTGGCTAAATCGCGCACGAGTCATTTGTCCTTTGGGTCGGCTTCCCTGTTTGCCGGGATCAACCACCAAATCACCGTTGCCGAGTGTGAACCAAACAGGCGTATTGTCCGAATGCTCAAACAAAAATCCCTGTGTGGTTGGTTCAGCCGTATCACCCGACAGCATGGTGGATTGCACTACAACACAAGGGGGTCGGCCCAACGAATTGTTGCCCTGAAAGTCAATAGCAACGATACGCACACGCTCAATTGGATTTGCCATCGGGTCAAGGTTAATTCCGCCTTCGGGTGAATAAGGGGCGGTATCACTCTCACGATAATACGAGAATGGCGAAACACTCCCACCCGTCACAGGATTCGTGCCTGACGCATTGACGATGGCGTTGAGGTTTGATACGGGGATGCCATCGGAGTGATAGGTGGCGTTGGTGATGGTTGATGAAATGTCCAACAGCCCACTATCCCACCATGATTGAAACGGCAATTCATTGATTGGGACAGAAAGAATGTGCGATGCGAGCATTTCCAAAGCCGTAGCCCTGTCCTCAACGCCCGCAATAACGCTGTCAGGGAAGTCACGGATGCGAAAATATCCGTATTTGTAGCCACTCGCCAAGTTAAGCGGATGCCCACTCGCTGTGGTGACAGCACCACCCGGATCAATGTTCGTAAAATCGTAGCCAATGCACACCATCGGTATGGGCATCAATCCATCTGTGTGTTTGCCCACACCGTCTTTACCTTGATGCGGATGGGCGGGGTTCTTGTTGTTGAAGAAATACAATTGTGGTATGTCATCCTCATCCTCAAAATCCCAAAGCCCCACCGTGTCGGGCGTTGCTGTCAAGGGCTTCACGATTGGGTCAATTGCACCCCTGCTTATTCGCACGCTTTCAATAACCCCCCGATATTCGCCTCCTTCACCACCAATGAACAAGTCGGATGAACCTGTTTTGATGAGCCGTTCATCACCACCAAAGTCCTGTTCGGCAGCGAGGTTGCCGTTGATGAAAATTGACATTTTCTTTGAGGTGAATTGAGCATTGACATAAATCAATTCACGAGAGGGCAGTGCTAAATCGTGGGGCTTTGATTGCCCATCGGTATATGTCCCCCACGATACCTGTTCTGTTGGGACATTGAAATCGGTGCTGAGTCTTTCGCTCGTTGTCCGTGTTTCAACATCAAACACCACAGGTGCGGGTTGAAATGGCTCGCCCACCTTGAGTGTGAATGCGTTTGGTTTGTGAACAATCACCCCACCGTGATCGGGAATAACGAATGCCTCAATGGTGAATGCACCGATGAGGTTGTTGAGTCCGTTGTTTTCCATTGGGAAGTGCCGTCTGCCTATTTTCGGCTCATCGCTTTCATAGACCGACACTTTGTTGGTTGCCCCTGTCTTTTCACTATGGCTGTTTGGGAATAAATCAACACCGCTTTCACGGAATGCACCCGTAGGCACAACCATCCCATCGGTATAGCCATTTAGCCTCACGGCTTTTGAATAGACCTTGTGGAGAGGCATATCAAATCCCCAACAATTGTTCCGCTGCCGCAAATTCCAAGTCGTAATTCCAAACAGAATCGCCCGCTTCGTAGGTTGCCGTGAATTTTTGAACGACACCGCTGATGGCGACACCTTGACGAAGATACGGGTTGGGGCGAACAATTTCCCCTGAAATGTTATCAACGGGGTCAAATGCACCCGTGTTTTTGACAGCCGAGAAGTCTGTTCCCGGCCCTGTCGGAATGACGAATTGACGCAATTCTCGTATATCCAAATTGGATGAAATCAGCGATTCGTATGGGATTCGCAAACCAACAATGTATTTCTTCACGGACTCCGCTTGATCAATGCGAAGCAATTTGCCCACATCAAACGAAGCGAGCGAATCAGGCATTTCAATCAAATCACCTGTAAATGACTGTGGGTTGATAAGGCCACCACCCGCTGATGCGTTCACGGTCATGTTGAGCAAATCCTGCACCTTGTCACCCCGTGTCATGCGAACACCCGACACCCCATTAACAAACGAGGCGGATGAGAAGAAAGAGTGCGACCAATCAGCGTTCCCACTAACGACCAAATCACCCTGTTTCGTCAATGGCGTATTGCCGTCAGCACTCTTGATAATGTTGGTTAATGTCACCTTTTCCCCTGTCAAAGTGCCGACCCCTTGATGTGAACCACTGTTCACCTTATCGCCCGCACTTTGTGATATGGTGAAAATATCCGTGATGGCGGTTGTCACCGTATTGACTTTGACTGATGCACCGTTTAGTGCTGTGACAATCGCATCAGCGATTTCTTCTGTGTTGGCGAGGCTCGCAGGAACATAAACCGGGATGATGCTTTTCGTGGCAACCGTAGCCGAAGGCACACCCGTTTGATAAAACCGCAGGGTGATGTTCTCTCCCAAGGCAGCCGTCACTTGACCTGACGATTTGAAAACGAATTCTTTGCCATGCAACGCATCTGTGATGGCATTCATTGTGCTTCTTCCTTGAGCCTGTTGTTGCTTGAACCAAGAGTCGTAAAGCCCTGTGGCTCGTGATAAATCAAGGACAGCCGTAGCACCAACCGCACTTGATGCCACATTATCATCGGTGAGAATGCCTTTGATGCCAATGCTGAATCGGTTGTCATTCATGTCAAACGCTGCACGCACACCTGCAATCGGAATGGGCCACACTTGAACACCACGAAGCACATCAAAGGCAACGGAGGTGGCTTCTAATTCAATGATTTTACCGTCACGCCTAATCAATTGAATCATTGGCATAATCAAACACCCCTGCTAAATCCACCACTACGGCTTCGGCTTCTAAACGCCTTTGATACCTCATCACTTATGGCTCTCGCCAATTTTTGAGGATCGCCACTCGCACCATTGACGGTGATATTGACATTGTTCGTGCCTCCACCACCACCCATGCCTTCAATGGTGACAGGGATTGAACGCCCATCAGGGAGAGGCACAACGGCTTCTGTTCCGTGTAGGGCTACGGGATAGCCTGATGTCGGCCCTTTGACGACACCGCCATCGGAGAAGCCAAGCAAACCGCCAACAGCACCACCGATGCCACTCGCAACACTGCTGATGCCACCGACCACAACATCAATGGCATCAATGATTGGTTGAAGATAGTCCATGATGGCTTCAACAATGTTTGCGAAATGTCCTTTGATGCCTTCCCAAACGCCTTTCCATGTGTCACCTATGGACTTGAAAATTTTCGCTGCGCCATCCAAATCCCCTCGCAAAAGAGCCAATGCAGCACGAATAACCTTGATGACGGTGTTCACCACGCCCATGACAACACCAAGAATGATACCCCACCACGAAATCACCATTTTCGCATATGGTGCGATGAAGGGCCATAGCACTTGGATAATTTTCATCACTACGGCAATAATCACGCCCGTCACAACAATGATGGTTGAAACAATTTCAAACACAAGTGCGATGATGTTTCCTATGAATTCAAAAATCCCCGAATTCTGCAACCAATCCACCAAGAATTGCCACAAATCACGGATGCTTTGAAAGAAATCGCTGATTGCTGAATCCCCAAATAGTGCGGTGATAAAACCCCATAGTGTTCCAAGTGCCGTAAAAATAGATGAAATGCCATCAATGACGGTTTGAATTGCACCTGATTCAGCCAAAGCCGTGTAAAGCGATGTCACGAGTGTCACGCTCGTCAATACGCCTTCGGATATGATGGTGAATAGGATGCCCAATGTTGTCATTATCCCGCCAAAAATTTCCTCAGCATTGAAGGGAATAGAAACGCTCGTAGTCAGCGTTTCCCATAGAGCCAACAATTCGTCAATGATTTTCTGTCCGTTTTCAAACACAGGTGCAAACAAGCCCCCTCCGCCTTCACCACTCAACACACCCTTTAGGACATCAACAGCGGTTTGGATAGCACCAAATACGGTGCTGATGATCGGCATTTCCTCCAACCAAGCACGAAGTGAACCGCCTCCTTGATCCAACGCAGCGGTAAAGAGCATCATCACCCCAAGAATCGCCATCACCATGCCGACAATGGGAAAAATCGCCATCGTTAAGCCCTTGAATAATCCAAGAACCATTGTCAGCGGTATAGCCAAACCCTTGAGGGATTTGGTGAGAATACCTCCCGTTTTCGTTTGTTGCTTAAACGAACCTGTCACGCTATCCGTCGCCATTTGGACTTTGGTGTAGGTTTTGTAAATCGGCCCTAAAGTCTTGAGAAGCATTTGGTGTTGATTGGGCAAACGGATGATTTGGTCTTGGTATTTGTTGAGGGTTTGAATGACATCAAGAAGGGCAGCATCCATGCCCATGATTTGCTTGTTTCCCCCCGCCATCACTTCATCCCCGCATTCATCCGTTCAAAGAAGTCTATGTCGCTTGTGGTCTTGACAGACCTCCCCTTCGTTTGACCCACAGCGTTCTCACGCTTCAATTTGTCCATTTCTTTTGCCTCTATTTCCTTGAATGCGACCATCGTGTAATAGTCCAAAATCACACGCTCAGGAGGCAACCCATCCCATTGATGAGGCGAGCAATTGAAGAAGCGACCCAAAAAGAAAACGGGCATTTGGTTAATCAACACAGGCAATTTGTGCTGAGATACAGGGATTTCACCCTCTCCGTTCCATGTTGTAAAGGCACGAACATCGTCAAGGGTTATTCCAAAGGGCCTGATGGGTTGCTCATGCTTTCGGTGAGTGAATCAAACGAAGGCAGGATTTTCGCCAATTCTTGACCGACTTCAGGTCGGATGTTGAGCAATTGGCTCTTTGACAATTCGGGTTCAGTCCTCTCAATGCAATTCACGAGCAAGAATTTCCAAAAACCACCGAAATCAATGCTTGGCTGAGGCGTGCCATCCTCGCCCTGCTTCAATGAAACGAATTTAGTGAGAGCGTTTTGCCTGTCAATCCACGACAGATCCTTAACCCATACGGTCATTTCACCGAATGGGGTGTCAATCGTGTGTTCTGTTGCGTCTGTTGATGCGACCAAATCATTGGGGTTGGCTTTCTTCATCTGTTTCACCTTCACTGACGGCTTCGGCTTCACCGCTATCGTCAGCCTCAAGGCGAGCGATTAACTCAGCCTTCGTGCCTGTGGTTGAAAGCCCACGCTGACTACAAAGTGTCATCAATTCAGTCTTGTTCATTGACTCGTAGTCGGTGGGTGTTTCTTCAACAGGTGCGGGCGTGGATAGTGGTTCGGGGACAGGTGGTGCGGGAGGGGTGATATTCACCGTTGCCTCCACATTTGACGGGGACAAATTCCCTGCGCTGACAATCACACCATCAGGCATGACAGTCCAATCAAGAGAAGTCTTTCGCCCGTCAATAATCACATACCCTGTTAGCCTTACCATCTGTATCAACCCTCACATTTGTCGCATATAATCCTTTTCACAGAATTGGATATGGATTTGTTTCTTCCACTTTAAGATGTCGCACCGCCAATTCCACATTTGCTGTGACCGGGCCTTTGTCATCAGGGATGGGCATTTCAGCCTTCAATACCGTGTAGTCCTCAATCGTAATGGTCGCTCTTTGACGGTTGCTTGCCGAACCCGGTTTGCTCAACACAATCGTAATGTCGTTGGTGTTCAAGAAGTGCTTTCGCTGTCGCAATTGCTCAAAGAAGCGATTGTCCTCCACCAATGCGTTGAATTTGAAGGTGTATTCTCGCTGTGCTTCGGTGATTTCAGTGGCGTAATTGACCGCTGCCTCCGACACTTGATCGGTGGATGCGTATGTGCCGTCTGTTCCACGAATGTAATAGCGAGCCGTGTTGGTGTTGTTCACGCTGAATTCCAATTGCGTAGCACGAACCACAGGTGCGCCAAAGGCACTGAAAATAATGTGTTGAAACAAATATGGCTTCTCACCGTTCACGGCAATACCCGACACCCTTCGCTTGATATTGGTGTTGGCGGTGTTCTCAAACAGTCGGTGAGGCGTGACAAAGCGTGACTCCGTGTCGGTGAACATACGAGTGGCTTCGTATTCCCCATTCAATTTGACTTCGCCTTCGGTGTCAGCCGAACAGGTCACGCTGTTCACCTTGCATCCTGAGAACACACGCAATAGGTGTTCCGAGCCGGGTGTAGCATCGCTCTTTCGGAATGATTGCTCAATGGCGAAGGTTGGGACACTGCTGTTTCCATAGAAGGTGTGAGTGATGCCGTATCGCAATTCATTGGTGGTATCAAGGATAGCGGGGCTTCCTCTTCGTGTTGCGCCTTGTGTTGAATCGTAGGTGAAAATGATGCGGTCAATTCCACAGGATGTAGCGGTGTGGGTGAGGCAAAATGGTTCTTCAACATATACATATGCACCGTCAATAGCGATGACCCTGCGGATTTCATGCTTGTTGATGGTGGGCAATTCATCATCAGCACCGGGAATTTGAATGGTGTCTTTGTCCACGATTTGAATGTATTCGCCCACGCTGAATCGCCCTGCAATCGTTGATCCGACATTCACACGAATGTCACCGTGTGCGATGTCGGCCTCCAATTTAGCGAGAAGATAAACAGCCACGCCCGCTGTTTGAAGGCGGGTTGTAGCACCACTTGTAATGTCGGCAACGGTAATGTTTGTTGTTGAAGCACTGCTATATGACCCATAAAGCATAGCCGTTCCATCGGCTGAGAGGGTTTTGAACACGCCCGAAGTGCCAACATTTTCATGCCCCGCATCATAATTTGCGGCGAGCGTAATCACAGCACCAACATTTGAAGCGGTTTTTGCCCCAAGCAAAAAGTCACTGTTTGTTTCAATGTTTGAGCCAAGACCCGTTGCTGTTGTTCCTGACACTTGGGTAATGTCGTCAGCGTTTGCACTGCCGTATTGTTGTCCACGATATGTGGTTGTTGCGTCTTTGATGTTTAAGGGTGCATCCGTCAAAATAGTGGTGCTTGTGGTTCTGTGAGCCAATTCGCCCCAACCAAGAGCCGTGTGTCCACCAAGCCCGTAGCGTAGCCAACGCAGGTTGTGGGCGTTTGTGTCAAACGACCCACCTTGAAGCATCTCACGACCACTCGTTAGGATGTTCACATCACGACCCATGCCGACAATGTGTTGCTTTCGCACATCCACTTCGGGTTCAGGGAGAGCGAATGAATTGAGCAAACCCAAGAATTGATCTGCCTTAATTCTGTCATCGGGCGTAGCATAGGTCATTTCAGCATCCATTGTCGGAATGCGTGCCGAATCAATAATGAAATAATCACCCGTGTTTGCGGTGGTGGCGGCGGTGGCGAGTCGTGGTGAAATGGTGATGGTGGTGTCGGTGTTTGCTGTGATGTAATACGACCTGCGGGTTGAAGCAAAATCATCAGCAGTTAAGGCGTTTGAACCGCCCGATGAATAAATGCGAAGGGTTGCACCCACAAGCATATTCTTGGGGACTTCTTGATACCAATAGACATTTGACCCAATCGTAATGACACTTGAATTGTCGGTTGAGCCGTTTGCGGTAGCCCATCCCGTTGAAGCATTGTCGCCTTGTCCAAAGAAACCTGTTTCCTTAGCCATTGACACCTCAACCAAATCACCCTTATACACTTGATTTACTGCCATTTTTCATCACGCTACTGTCGGTAAGGCTTGGGCGAAGGTGACGACCTCCGCTTGCATTGTGTAGCGAAACATCCGTTTGCTACGATCTGACAAGTCTGTTCTTGTCTTGAAAATGAGTCGGTCAAAATTAACCCCATCGCCTTTGCGATTTGCGTGAAGAATCCTCCGCACTTCTTCACGAAGGGCTGACAAACGCTCACGGCTTTTCACGGTGCGAATGTCAATGGTGAGGTTAATGTGTTCATTGACAAAATCAAAGAACAATTCAGGTTGGGCTTCGTTGTGAGCCGTTTCAAAAATACGGATAATGTCGTGGTCTTGAAGGCGTGTCCTTTTGCCTTCGCCAACATCCACATTGGCAATATCCAAAATGGATGGCTTAGGCGACACATTCCAATTGCGGTCAAGCAACGAAACCACCGTAGCAATTGCGTCACTCACCCCTCATCGCCTCCGTGAATCGTGCTAAAGCACTCGCCCTATTTGAAGCGAATGGGTTAGACTCCTTATGCGTTTGCATGATTTTAGCCAAATCCTCATCGGATAACTCAATCCCATCCTCTTGGTATGTCCTTTTTTCATATTCAACCATGCGTTCAAGGTATGCTTCGCCATTCTCCGCTTCATCCATCAATGCACGCTGCAATTCCTTGCTTGCTTTGTGCATTTGCTGAAACATTTTGATGACTCCTTCCAAGCACCTCACTCCTTCATCGCATTCATTCCTGCATCCGTTGCCTTCGCTTTGACATTACAAGTGCCACACAGGTCACGACCCGATGTGTTGCTCTCAATCCTTCCGTATTTGCCACAGTCAGCACAATGATCAATGATTCTTCCTTTTGGTGTCACTTGTCGTTGTGGTGCTTTTTCAATCATGTTATCAGCCTCCCATTCCCGCAACAATTATGCTTTCTTGAAACGGCACGAGCAATTTGGACACTTCCGCCTCCAATTTTTGATGTTTCTGCGAAATATCAATGTTTTGTGTGCCTTCGGGGAACATGACGCTGTAATCATCGCTCATCAAAATATCCATGACGACCAATTTGGTGCAAGCCTCCTTGATGGACTTGTCCACATACCTGTTGCCGTAAATGTAAGCACAGCGTAGTGAGTGGTTCTCAAAGAAGGGATATTCGTTGTTGAAGGCAATCATGCCGTTCTCTTCAACAGACCACCATGACTTTTGGCGTTCCTCATCGGTAATGTCGCACTTGAATGACACTTGATAGATAACATCACCCTCAGCGATGTTGCCGCCAAAGTCGTTTTGTTGATCGCTGACAATGGTAAAGGTCGTGCCTGAAAGGGTGCAAAGAGCGATACGGTTGGTTGTTCCGCTTTTGATGAACACCAACGCATGGCTCTTGACGAAACCGCCCGCACTATCCACCGTGAACGAAGTGGCAGGTGAACCCGTCACGCTCGTCACCGTAGCGGTATGCTCGTTGTATTTGTTGCTGTCATAGGTGAGGGCAGTGTTGTGAGTCACGGCAATTGTAGCGTTTGCACCACCTTCGGTGCTACGCATGGATGAAATTTCCACTACACCGTCACCGTTGTCGCTGTTGGCAATAGCCAAGAATTCGTCATGGACATTCAACGCCGCGCTCGCACTCTCCCTATTCTCAACCGTTAGTGAGCCAATTTGAATTGCCGATTTATTGAATTCGGGGTCTTTGTTCACAAGCGCACCAATGTTCTCGGCAGCGGATTTGTGATCAAAATCCCCCCTCCATTTCGTCTGTGCATCCGAACCTTCGGTTAGCGTAGCCACACCGTTAGCACCGGGACACAGGAGGATGGATTCGCCTGACACGAGGGTGTGGTCGCTGACCTGCAACCCAATTCGTGCCGCCGCCATTTCACGATAATAGTCGCCCTGCCACGCACCCAATTTGAGAATGCGTTGAATGTTGCCGTTTTGTAGGAAAATAGCACCCACATAATCCGTGTAATATCGCCTTCGGTATGGCTTGAATGTAGTGAAATTTTGATATTCCTCAGCCACCAAGCGTGGTCGCCATGCGTTTCGTGTCACTTTGTCAATGTAGTCTTGACGAATGCGAATCAATTCTTCAACATGGCTCTTTTTGATGCCTCGCTCTTTGCTGTTTGTGATAGCCGACTGATGTTGAATGTAGGCGTTGTTGGCTGTGGTGAATGACTCAGCCCCCTTAGCCGTAGCGATGACATACACTTTGCCACCACTCCCCACCGAAGCGATTGAAGTCACGGTGTAGGTTTTGCCGAGAGCATCAGCATCGTCATAGACCAACACCGTGTCATTAGCGGAATAACCCCACCTGCGATAATCCACACCGCTGATAGGAAATTTGATGTTTGCACCGTCAATCACCGAATCATCGCTAAGTGCGGTTGGATCGGGCAACGGCAATTGAAGAAAGTCAGCGACATGGGCTACGGTGGTATAGACCAAATCATCAGGATAAAGAGGGGCATCGGGGCGATGACCGGGTGAAAATGTGCGTGGCATTGACTCTCACCTAACCCATGATGTGACTACCCATGTTAAAGTGCATCGCATCCCCGCACACACCGCATTTGGGTGTCCAACAGAAATAGAGTGTTCCGCACCCACGACATCGTGTGCCTGAGCCTATGTTTTGAATGTTTTTACGCTCGTTGCGTTTGATTTCCACCTTTTTGTTGGTGGAGAATTTCTCCATGTTTTTCTTGGAGAACAGGGATTCGCTTTCATCAAATGACGAACCCGAAGCATTGGCGATTTCAGCCATACGCAATTTGCGCCTTCGCTGAATATCAATTGAAGTGTCAAGGTCAATTTCTTGGACTTTCATTCGTGCCATTTTGGTTCACCCCCGTTGGGCGAACCTCATGCACGAGTGCCTGTCACCGTAATATACACCGTTTGATCGGACAAATCGGCTGTGTCGGAAACAGCACTAAGAGGGGCAAAAACATCAGCAGGGATAGGGGTTGATTGGTCGTCAGCGGGAACGGACAATGCCTGATAAGCCAACAATTTTTTGTTGGTTCGGTCATATTTCCACACATAGCCACCACCATCGGAGTCAATGGTGACGGTTTCAATGACAGGGACATATTGAGTTAGGTCAAGCGATTCGCCCGCAGCGAGCCACGAATCATCAGGAGTGATTTTGAGGGAAGCAGAAATCCTGCTTCCTGATACTTGATTACGCCCTAATTGCACCACTGTCAAAGCCATGTCGCTCACCCTTCCGTATTACTATGTCATATTTAACGATATTCTCAATTATAGACGATGACAACAAAAATTGAACCCGTGTCCGAAGCCCACGCTGTTCCTGTCGTCAATTTGATTTGCACTTTACCACAAACCATGCCTGTCCACGGTGCGACTTCATCAACCAATGTAGCCGTTCCTGCACTGCTGAGAGTCTTGGGGGCTTCGGGGGTGGATGAATGTCCACTCACACCTGCACGCACAACGAGAGCATTCGCTTGTTGCGCGGGTGCTGCCTGAATTGCCGCACCCTCAGCCGTTTGAAATTTGTAAGGGCGTGGGGAGGCGGTGGTGTAGTCAAGGTTGCTGATTTGCTCGTGATAGGATAGGGGTAAAGCCGATCCTGCACCGTCATCTAAATCAGCATAAAGCAATTGAAATGTCCCACCATGCACTTGGGTGTTGGTGTTGGTTGTCAATTTGCTACGGGTTGCGTCAAGGATAATGTTGTTCACTTGACCGTTGAGCAAAACATCAGCCGTCACCGTAGTGTTGCCTGACAAATCGTCTTGAGTGAATTCATAGACGAGGCGATTGACACGAATGCGACCTGCGTATCGTGCTTCACCGTCATAGAGCGTGGCTTTGTGTTCAGCCATCACTCGTCACCCCCGCTTGATGCGGAGGCTCTAACGGTTTCAATGATGGTGGATTTGTTTGCACGAGCGTCAATTTCAACGCCATTTGCTTCGCACCATTCAACCATTTTCGCCTTTGTCCATGTTTCGTCAAAGGACTCCGATTCTTCCGTGATTTGTGGTGCTTCTTCCACGACAGGCTCAGGGGTTGGCTCAATAGCCTCAACCATTTGCTTTGTCTTTTCAGCAACGACTTCTTCATCAAGACCTTTTACAGACCATTGAGGGAAATTGTCGCCCTTGAATCGTTCAGCCAAGTGGCGAGGGATGTCCTCACGAGTGCTTTGCCGACTGAAACCGTATGTCACTCCACCTTCGGTGAATTCCACATAGGGTCTGTCGCCCACATATTGAACGGTAATCGTCAAAAGACGACCCCCAATCAAGCGTAATACAAAAGGGTCACTCGGTGGGTGTCGCCCGCTGTTCCTGATGCGGTGGTGAAAGCAACAGTGCTTCCTGATGCACGCACAAGCGTAGGCAATTCGTTGCCACCGCTTCGGTTGGTGACACTCAGCACTTCAAGCACCGTTCCACCGTTTCCAAGACCCGTGATTGCCACAGGCGAGCCTTCATCGGAGTCAGCGTCAGCCAAATCCACAACGGTTGCTGTGGATGCTGCCGTCACAACAACATCAACCACCATCAAGTGCAAAGCACCTGCGGCGGCGTTAGAACCGATTGGGGATTGAAGCCATGCGGTTGAGGTGTTGTCCGACCCCGACCACATTCGCTGATCCAATACTACTGCACTGCCCGTTCCTGTCAAATTCGTGTTTGCCATGTGTATCTCTCCTTGTTTCTCCTATTTAACCTCAACTCAAGTCACGGATTTTACCGCTTGCCTTGAAGAAAGCACAAATCAATTCGCCCATCGTGTGAAACATTCCCATTTGTCCCAAGCGGTTGATACCGAATGGGTCGCCCGTTTCAATGCCACTCTCGTGGTAAAGGGTAGGCTTGGCGGTGGTGAACCACAGGTAGTCGGTGTCAAGGAAATAGAGGCGAGAAGAACCGCCCGTTTCCTTGTGAACATCTTTGGAGGGGATGATTGGGACACCGTTGTAGGTAGCGACCATGAAGCCACCCTGAATGCCCGGAACACCCTTCACACCATTGACACCCGGCACGACACGCTTCATTTCAACGAAGCGTTGTTGGGGTTGTAGCAATTGCTGAATGGTTTCAAGAGTGTCGTAGCCCGTAAGGATGACCTTTGGCTGACCACCTGCTTCCCACACTTGTCGGAACATTCCGTCAAGGATGTTCAGGGACAATGCACGCTCGGCACTTGATGCACCTGCATCCACTTGAGCGTCATACCACTGAGCCGACCCTGCGGTTTGACCTGCACGAGTGAGCGAATAGATGTTGTGATCCGATTCAGCACTCACATCGGAGAAGGTGTTGTAGTCCTCCACATAGGAATTGGAGGTGATACGGTCAAGGGACTCAAAGTCGTTTCCTGCGGTGGTATCAATGTCACTCAACAGCATTTGGTTGATGTGTTCAGTGTGGTGCTTTGCCATTTCCATTTTGATGACAGCACGAGCATCACCAAGACCGTCATCCTTGTCAGCAAGGAACATGGCGGTTTCGGTGAGGTCAAAGGTGTGAGCCACAGTCTTTGGCTTGGTGCTGACCTCAGCGAAGGTTGGCTTGGTGGTTTCAGGGAGGGTTGCGTTCTCAGGAACACCGCCACCCTTCGTGAAGTCGGGCTTGGCGGTGGTGACACGCCATCCACTCTTCTCCCAAGGCTTCTTGGGGAGAATGCTGAAAGCGTTGAATTCTTGGTTCAATTGCGACCAAACCTTGCGACCAAAAATCGCTTGGTAAGTGCCACTCGTTGAAGAGGCGAGAGGTGAATCGGCTTTCAAGAGGTCAGTGCCACTGTAAGCCCATGCGTTCTGTCCTGCACCTGCACCGTAATACAGGCGTTCCATGTCCTCAATTGTTCGGATATATCCTTGACTTCCACTCATTTTCAATCACCTCAAAGGTTTCCTCCAACCATTGAACGCTGGCCCAATTCTTCCAAAGCACGCCATGCGTCAAGTCCATTTCCAAGTGCTGCGTATTCCTCATGCGTTGGCACTCGCACAGCGTTCTCGGAAGGCACAGGAACGGCTGACTTTTGGATTTCAGCGTTCTCAGTGCGGAGGGAGTCAATTTCAGCCTTCAGGGAGGCGATTTGGGAAGTGAAGTCTTTGGACTTGTGGATTTCCAATGCTCGTTGCGTTTCGGCTTCGTAGCGGTCATTCCACTCCTTCTCCACAAGGGACTTCACAGCCTCTTCGTCACGGATTGAGGCGTAGGCTCGGTAGCCACGCTCAAGGGACTCAGGGGAGAGGTCAGCACCCTTGATGACATTTCCACCCGTTGATTGTGGGTGTCGCATCTGTGGTGCGTTCTTGATGACATACTTGTTGGCACGAGCGTTGCCGAGAGCAGGTCGTGGGGCGAGGGTTGCATCCTCACCACTGCCGTAAAGGTCGCCTTGTCCTCGGTGGTTGAAACCATGTTCACCATCAACGCCCACCATGTAGGCTTTGCCGAGTCCAAAGTGATCTCGTAGGCCATCCAAATCAACACCTTGCTCGTGTGCGAATTTTTCAAGGGTGTCAATGTAGGCGACAGCCGATTGCTCGGCTTTGCCCAAGTCATCCTTTTCGCACTCGCACTCGGCCATGTTGCATGAACCGCACACCTTTGCGCTCTTTTCCATTTCCAAGCCTTTGCTGATTCGGGCAAGGGCATCTCTTACTTCGGTCAAAACATTCGTTTCTTCGCTCATTTCGTTCACATCCATTTTCAATAGGGTGTATCGGGATTCAGGATTGATTCCCTTTTTGCACAGGGTAATTTCGTGCAATTCCATGTCCGTAATTTCCCTGTGGCTTCCATGTTCGGGAGTCGTCTTGTTCACTCGGAACAAGGCTTGTCCACCAATGGAGAATGCTCGCAATTCGCCGTTGCGAATTTGCTTTTGGACTTCACGGGCTTTTTCAATGTCGTTTCGGATTTGGCAAACCACGAATAGCCCGTGATCATCCACTTCGGATTTCCAAACCCGCCCTTCACTATCAGTGTAGGAAGGAAGGACTTGACCCACTTGAATACCGCTGTGGGCCAATTGAACATTACGATAGGATGGGTTGCTCATAAAGCCCCCAAATGCCTTCTTCAATGCACTAACGGGGATTCTGTCACCCTGCTTGTCCACCATATCAACGGAGGCATACCCGGCAATAACCAAGTCCCCATTGGAGTCGGACTTCAGGATGAAGTCTTGTCCAACAGCCGACCATGTTGCCGTGTTCATTAAACAGGGAAAATCGGGTTATCCTATATGAAGCGTTTGGTTGCTCACATAATAGGCATTTGTTCATCATCGCCTTCCTGTTCAACGATTACCTCTTTTTCTTCGGCCTGTTCCACATTCGTTTTGCGTGGCACTCTAAACACGGCACGACCACCTTCAATATCCAATTCGCCTTCAATTTCGTTGCCAACCTTATCCGTTCTCTTGACGGATATGTGCTTCGGCATATTCAACGGTGTTTCATCAGCCATTCCGTTAGGGTCAAACATGGGTATGCCCTCGTCATCAACCAAAGAAGTCGGCCCTCGTGGTGAAGTCATCATATCCATTTCACCATCCCATCCGCCACCTGATAGTGAACCGCTAATTCTCGCAAGCGTTGTTCCCTGTTTGGTTTCAATGGTGTCATCATCAATTGCTTCATTGACCGACCATTCGCCTTCTTCTGTTCTTTCAAGGCCATATTCAGCACCATATTGCTCAAGCATATTCTCCGTCAAGCCCTTGATTTTGTCAATAAGGCTCTCCGCTGAGAATGCTTTGTCAGCACTGATAATGTGTGATCGTGCGTGGCTCAATATGCTCGCCACCTTATCCTCTTCACCATTTGGCTCAACCAAAGTGGCTCGTGTGAATGTGAAGGTGTCCTTTGTCACGAATGGTGGTGGATAGAGGGATAACTCCCGCTGACCCATTTTTAGGAGGTGAACACCAACAGAACCCCAAACCCCAATCTGTTTTTCTGCGTGTCGTGCCAAAGGACTGTTTGGTTCAATGCTCATTACATTGAATGCGTTGCCATCCCACTCGCCTTTCACCACCAACGGTGAACGATGACCGGGATATTCCAACAGAATGTTTTCTCCATCGTTTGACACAAACGGCAGGGTTGTGCCTTTTGTCAAACCGTCTTGACTTGGAGTGTATAGCACCCACAAATGATGAGCCTCTTTGCCCTTAGCAAAGGTGGACTGTGCATCACGAATCCACAGGTCGCCACCAATCGCCTCACTATTTTTCAACAAACCCTCTTTGTCGGTAAATTTCGTATCAAGAGGCATAGGGAATGATATGTTGTCATTCGTGTGATACATGGTGCGAAGGATTTGGAGTCTGTCCTCCAATGGATCCATGTGAATATCCTCGCCACGATGCACCAACAAATCCATAGCACGCAGGTGCTTGCCCTTCAAGAAAGCATCAAACACAAAGTCGCCCATCTGTTCACGGACACCTTCTTTCACAATGTCAGGCAATTTGATTTCTTTGCCCTTCTTATCCTTAGCAGTGATTTTGCTGCCCTTCTTTTCAACAAACAAACGCTTCCCTTCGGGCTTCTTTTGAACGACCCAATCCCCTGAAAAGCCACGCAATTCCTCAATGTCATCCAATTTATACACCGTGTGAGCAGGAACGAGTGGCGTTTCAAAAACACCTGTTGGTTCATAGTCATCGGCTTTGAACAAGTCACCGCTAATGACGGGAATGTGACCCATGTTGTTTGTGACATAAAGTGCAGGTGCATCCTTTTCCTTCGGTGCAATTGGGCGGTCAGCGTGAGTGGGGTCAATCATCTGCAAATGACCTTCGTGGACTGTTTTTTGCAGGGAATCAAACGGCTTATCCTTGACTTCAAAGCGGATGCCGTTTGCGTCTTTATCCCACTTCCATGCCAATGTTGCGGGCATTTTGTGACCCCAAGCATCCATGTCACCACTCAAATATACAGGCGGAGTGGTGGCTTCACTTGTTGGGTGAACAGGCCCAACATTGACTTCTTTTGGTGCTAACCCATCCCCAAGCACCATAGGTGCGAGCGTGCGAGTGTTCGGATTTGACCCACGCATCATGTAATAATTCGCTGCCTGAGCCAATTGCTGAACATTCCCACGACTGATGGTATTCGCCAACACATTCTCATTTGGTGCATTGGTGCTGAATACATCCGAGCCATAGCGTTGCATGACTTCTTTTGCCATTTCTTGCATGACTTGACCCAAATTGGCATCCATTTTTTCATAGTGGTCGTTGTGATAAGTGTGATATTGTTCGTCACCGGGATGACGCTCTCGTGTTGGGCCGATGCGTGGCATACCCATGTCACTGTGGGATGAAATGATTCGCCCAAGTGGTTGTTGAGTGAGAGCCAACGAGGGAATAATCATCCGCTTGCCACTCCCTGCCACTTCGCTTGGGTGCAGGTGTTGTTGATTGGCAACGGTATTCCAAAGACCCCTTCGCCTGTTGAATGAACGCACACGGGGGTTCTCCGATCCTGCCTCCCAACCACTCCCAATTGCTGATTTATGTGGATGGTTTTGCATAACAGGGTGATTGATGGTCTGTGGGAAAAATGACGAACCACTTCCGTGAAACGAATCGTCTTGGTCGTTTAGAGGATGGGTTCGGTCTGTCAAATATCCCATTAGTGCTTCACCAAGCCAACCCTCAAACGCTGCGGGATAGGATTGAGTGAGAGCCGACACCAACGAATTGGCATCACGCCCAACACCGCCCCAAAATTGATACGGACTCCAATAATGATGGGTGTGTGATGGTTCAATGCCACCTTCGTCATTCAACACAAACGGTGACTTAAAGTGATTCAAACCTTGACGAACAGGCTCAGGACTCACAGGCCCATGATGGTGTGAAGCCCGTTCCCACCATTTCGCAAGTGGAGTCATACGCTCAAACCAATTGCGCTTTGCACGATCCCATGATATTCCCGCATCGGCTTTGAAATTGTTGGCAATACGCCTTGCTTCAGGGCTTTCTTCACCTTCTGTTTGCCCCATTTTCTTGAGCAATTCCATGAAAGCGTGCCGTTGCTCAGGGGTTTGCCACTCAGTCCCAAACAGGTATGAAAGCAAACCAAGACGGCTTGTGTTTTTCGCCATCATCCCCCCTTTCTGTTGAACATTTGCACCCCATTGGCGTGCCTTCATTTCACGATATTCCTCATCGCTCAAAAACGAATTGCGGTCATTACGGTCTTGTTGATACAAGTCCATCATGCTCTCGCTTGGGCGACCAAGCAAATCCTCGTATTCAAAGGGAACAATATCACGCCTCTCCATTTCTTGCATGGTGTGAAGCATATTGTGTCCATCCTCATCCTCTTTGATCATTTCAAACAAATGCTCAATGAAATGAGGGTCGCCCCATTGTGAACCATGTAGCAAAGGCATTACACAGTTATCCCAAGACAACGGGTGGCGTTTGCCAAATGGATTTTCCTCATGTGCTTTCGGCCAATCCTCAGCGTAATTCGTGCTAAATCGCCGTTGTCCTGCAACATAATCGTCATACCCATCGGGCAAATTGAGGTTTGAAAGAATGCTTGGTTTATCCAAATCCTGCATTCGGTATGGCGGTTGTTCCATAGCCATTGGCATCATAGCCATGAGTGCGGAATCCTCCTTCTCAATGGCTTTACCGTCAGCATAGAATTCCTCACACGCTTTGAGGTAAAGCGTGGAGTCAAAATTAGGGTTGGTGTGAAAAGAAACCAAAGCATCGGTTCGGATGCGAATGAATTCTTCACGGTTCACGGTATCACCTCATTGGTGATTACCGATCTTCTCAATGAGGAATGCGATTTCATTGAGCAATCCTGAGTCACCACCCATCTTGTGTAGTGTGGCTAAGGAATCCTCAATGGGTGCGAGGTTTGGCTCGCCTTTCCTGTCGCCACCATCAACCAAATTCATGTGCAGGGTGCTTCCGTTTTCGTCATAGCCCGTCTTAGCGAAAGCAAAAATTTTCGCTGTTTCACTGATTGGTGACGAAGCAGGGGCTTTTTCTGTGTAAAACGGAATAGTGCCGTTTGTTTGATACGGTTTTGCTTCAACGGGCGTTCCACCCGAATAGTCAATGAATTGTGGTGAAATGTTTTCAACGCCACTTTCTTGTTGATATTTAGCGATGATTTCCGAAGTCAAATCCTCTTTCTTGACCTTCTTTGAATCGGCTTCTTCCTTATCCTTGATTTTATCCGAAATAAACGGATTTGGTGCTGATGCACCGCCCACATTCATTTGGGTTTTCATGCTGTGGCGAGGCTTGTTCGTTCCTCCCGTTGATGACGAAACAGGGGCATCGCCTTTCTTGACTTCTTTGAATGGGATTTTCTTATCGCCACGATCAGACTTGTAGTCGCCTGTTTCTTTGCCTTTCTTGGAGGCTTCAATTTTCTTGCCAACAGCCTTTTCCCAACCCGACAATTTGCCGTCTTTGTCACGGTCAGCCAAATGGGGTTTTTCCAAAGTCGCCTTTTCCAATTCCTTAACCAAAGCCAACAATTCTCCGTGTGGAGTCTTTGCGGGTTCGTGCCATCGTGGTTGCATTTTTATCACCTGTAATTCCTGCTTGAAGGGCTACTTTTTGGAGGCATCGCTGCCTCCATTGATTGCCACATTCGCAATTCCTCATCGGCACTACGCTTTGTAATCATAGCACCATCACCTGAATTAAAAGCGGAGGTGAAAGAACCTCCATCGCCCAATTCCCTGTTAAGTGGGTCATAGACTTCATCGGCCATTGGGGTAATCGCCCGTAGCCAACCTGCCTTTCGCATCAATGTAGCGGGGTCATCCATAGCCTTCGTGAGCGTGGCGTTTTCGGATTTTAGTGAGGTGACTTCGGCACGAAGGCTTCTCACCTCAGCGACCAATTCCTTGAGCAAATCAGCGGTTGCTTCTCCAACGGACAATTCCTCACTCATCACATACCACCCATCATCGGTCCGGGCATCGGCATACCGCCCGGTGGCATTCCCGCAGGGCCGGGTGAAGGCATATTCATCAACGAGGATAAGTCAGGCATACCCCCGCCCATTTCAGCACCCGGTGTGTGTTGAACCATAGCGGAGTCTTTCAAACGAATGACTTCGCACATATTGCGGATGTCCTCAACACGATCTCGCAAAGCCATCATAGAGTTAGCGTGTCCGAGAACGGTATCACCATCAAGGTTTTCGGAATATCGGGATTGGCCGATTGTTCCAATGTGTGCCGTAATGTCGGTGGCAAGATCGGTGAGGCGTTGCTCAAAATCGGACAGGGCTTCTTTGCTTGAGGAATACACTTTGCCCGATTGAGTGAGGGCATCCATTTCCTTTGGCGTTGGCGCACCCATTGACTCAGGTGGAGTCGGTGCGGGTGCGGGAGGTGAAACCTGTGCGGGCATCTGTGCCTGTTGTCCCGTTGGGTCGCCATCCTGTTTTCGCAACATCATGCTCTCACGCAAAGCGACCACTTTCATGCGGTCAGCAATTGATGGTGAAGCACGATACATTTGAATCAGTCCTGTTGTGGTCGCCAAAAGGTTGAGGAACGGCCATATCGGGACACTCCGAGAACGGTTGCCCCCTCAGTGCCGTCATAGTCGCTGACAGTGTTGCGGTGTTGTGCCACATTACCAAGAACACGCCCATCGCCTTGAACAACACTCTCATCGCTCTTGGCAATTTGTGCCGTAGCCATGAAAGACTTGTGCAAATCCAAATCACGCTCAAGAATAGCGAGAGCATTCTTTGCCTCACTAATGTGCTTGGCAACATCATCGGTATTGTTGTGTGCGATTGCCTGTTGCATGGCTTCCATGCTCGCCAAAGCACGCCTTGCCATAGGATCCATTTTCGTAATCAGTCCAAAATCAAGAAAGCCTTCCGTCATCTCAATCAACCCTCCCCACACGCTTCACACAAATGAATGTTTTCATAAACCTAACCTCCGATTGAGGTTATTCAATTTTTCATCAACATTGGATTCGGCAGGGCTTCTTTCACTTCGCCTGTCTTGAACGGTTTGGCTCATGTGATGCTCTCCGTCAAAGCGATTCACACGGTCAGGGCTTTTGCCACCACTTCTCCGTGAATGCAAATTCAATTGTGATTTGCCTCGTGTTCTCAATGGTCGCAAATCCGTTCCATGAGTGGTTGTCATAGCCGAGGGTATGGGGCGAGAGCCATGAATGTCATCCTCAACATTCCGTTTCCAAATTTCATCCATCGTTGGTGGTAAAATGTGGGATTTAGCCATCGCACCCCCACCTTGTTGCGGTGGCGCACCTTCAGGCGGTGGGCCTGTTTGCGGTGGTGGCGGTGGTGCTTCTTTGTAATCAAAGTGAAGGTAGCCATTGTCATCACGCAATTGAGCATCATAGCCCGCTTGCTTCATTTGCATCATGTTGCGGATAGCCATTTCATCCCTTCGCATAGCCATGATTTCATCCTCTTCCTCATGTGGATTGAGAATGATTTCCCACTCGCTAATTTGAAGGGCTTCAAGCAATAGAGGGAATAGACGATTGTTATACAGGTTTTGACTTGAAGCCAAAGCCCGATTGGTGACGACAATTTGCATTCCTTCGTTGTTCAAACCACCGCCCGACACATCGTTCATAAACACATTTGATACACCGTAAAACGATGAAATGCGTTGGCGAATGTCGTCTTTGATCGGGATGTATTGTAATTCTTCAAGGGTGTCCATCATACGCACATATTCAAGACCACCACGACCCGTTTCTGTTTCAACACCAACCGTAGGAATGTATTGTGGGTCACGCTCAAGGTGTTCCTGAATGTTGCGTGCGGTTCGCTCAACGGTTTCAAGGTTGGATGATTTAATCACCATCACACCTCTCGGCATCCGCCTCTTTTGGTAAGCCGAATACACATAATTGTCCATCGCAATCAGCGTGTTCACTTGTCGCCATAGTGTAGCAACGGGCGAGCGACCATACAATTTTGAGGGCGACCATTTGCTCAAATGGATGACTTCGCCTTCGGTATAGACCTGTCCTGCACCAACACCTGCGAGGTTCATGTAATGAATGGGAACAACGGGTAATCCTGTTTTCGGACATTTCTCATCCTTGTCGCTTGTGCGGAATGACCTGTCCAACAGGCTCGTGTATTGCTTGCCCCCACGCACACCACGCTTATCGGCAACAATACGCATGAAAATGGGGTCAGCACGAGTGATTTCTTTGATGCGGTAAAATTGTGGTTGTCCTGTGTTGGGATCCACGAAATACTCCTTCGTGAGAATCAGGTATGCGTCATCAACAATGTTCAAGTCCATTTCCACTTCACGAAGGACTTCAAGGAATGATTGCGACATTCGGTTGTCCTCGTGGAGAAGGGCGTTTGCATATTCCAATTGTCCCTTATCCGCATCACGAACCTCGCCTCCGCACATACGGCACGAGTCCACTGCCTTGTTGTATTCTTCATCGCACTCTCGGCACTTTTTCACAAATTTTGGTTTCCATGTCCAACCTTTGCGGAATGTTTCAGTCGCCAAGTGATTGAGAATTGAACGCAACACCAAACACTCGTATGAGGCAGCGTATAGTGCGGGGATGGTAATACCCTGCAACAATGGAGGCTCTTGGACACCTGTGGTGAACAATGGCATCTGTGGCGTGGGTGTTTCATGGCGTTCCATGTCCATGCCAAGAGCCGAAAACAAACGGTCAATGCGTTTCTTTTCACTCATGGGCAATCACCTCAAACGCTCGCTTCAATTTGTCCTCCGACATCCCCCACGCCTTAAGCAATTCAACCTGCTCTTTCTTTGAAGCGTAGGTGTAAGTCAAAAGACGCATAGCCGTTTCATCACCTTCATAGGATTTGAGCAAAACCGCAGCATTCCTTTTGTTTTCATTCAAATAGGGATAGGCTTTGCGGGCTGCCTTTTGCACTGAAAGGTCGCCTTCAATGACGAATTGGCGATCTTCCCACATAATGTTGCCCACGCCAAGACTCTCCTTTAACACAACGGTAAATTCATCACCTCTTTTGCTCGTGAACGGCAAAAACAAACGAGGCGAACCTGATGGCGTAATTTCCAAGTGTCCACCAACATCCCAAAGGTTAGCGATGAAATTGTCAGCATTTTTGAGCATGATTTTGGGGGACTGTTTGCCGTAAAGCAGTGCCTTTGAGTCATTATTCCTCGCTTTGCCAACCACTTCAATGTCAAACAAAAAGCCGTGTGATTTGATGAGCATGGCAATTTCAGCCGAAGTCGCTGTGCTATGTGATGCGAGCATTTGTGAAGTCATCCCACCATAATCGTCTATGTTTTGTGATGCTTTGCTCAATATGTCATATTCTCGTCGGCTCAAACGGCTTTCAGCGTTGAGTCGGTCAGACCATTCTTTCCATATTGCTTCTCGTGTTTCTTCGTCAGCGTTTCGTGACGAAACAACCGCTTTACGAAACAGGAATTCCAAGCGTTCACCATGCGTAGCGAGCATATTGAAATCGTTATCACGGACATCAATGTGTCCCCAATCGCTGTCACGCCACCATGAAAATTCTTTGAGCAAAGCATCCTGTTCCTGCTTCAACAAATTGATTAGGCGAGGGATAATGGCTTCTTCACCATTTTCCTGCATGATTTTGATTATTTGATCGCCACTTGTGCCAAAATTGTCCATGAAATAACTGCGTGTTATTCCCACCGTTGGCGTTGCCGTTGTTCCCGGTTGGTCGGTTGGCATACCTTCGTTTTCGTTGCCTGAAAATCCTTGAATCTGTGAACCCGCTGTTGCTTGAGGTGGCATTTCCTGCTGTTGCTCTTGTTGGATGGTTTTGGCTTCCTCTTGTTTTGCTTCTTCCAATTCTTTGGTCTTTTCAGCAACCTTCTCCGAAGCCATTTGCTGATTGTTTGGCAACAATTTGAGGATGGCACTATCCATCGTATTCAGCATGGGATTCCATTCAATTTTCATGCGTCAGCCCACCCTATTCGTTTTGTCCACGCCTCGCTGTCAAGAATCACGATGCTGTCTTTATACTCCTTCGTAGCCTGAACCGCAAGGGCGAGGGCAATAACTGTATCGTCGTGTTTTCCAAGCGACTCCATTTTACCATTCGGCAACATGGTGAACATGGACAATTCGTTTATCAAAATGTCCATCAATCTTCGTGTAGCCCCATCCTCTTTGTAGGGCAAAATCAAATGCCGTTGTTCAAAGTGCAATTGAAGAGTGTGAATGACCGCTTCTTTTTTCATACGGCTCATGGTGAATGGTTTGATGGGCAAATCGCTGATTTCTTTCAACACTTGATGAAATGCCTGTGCGAAATTGTTGGTTTCCAATTCCACAATGACGGGATTGTAGCGAGTGTTTAATTCTATGATTTTGTCAATTTGGTCGTTGAATGACATTCCTTTTTCACGGTGCATCCAAACCACACGCTTGTGTCGGTTTTCATCCACCGCAATCACGACCATGCAGGTGTAGTCGGCTGAACGGTCAGGGCTGATTGCAGGATCCCAACCGATGTAATAATTCACATCCTCTCGGTTGGGGTCGGCATACGGGTCAAATTCAAACGCATATTCCAAGTCCTTGCATGGTTCAACCATATCTTCGGGGAATAGACTCGCATCGCTCGCAATTGGGCGACACAGGTATTCACGGGTAAATGCAATTGAAGTCATTTCGCTTCTTCGCCCTTGTAGTGCTTCAAGACTCCAACGCTCAGGCCACAGCGGTTCACCCGTCTGCTCACTAATGGCGGGGTATTCACGGACTTGATAGCCACTCAAGCCTTTCAATTCTTGGTAAAGGTCGGTGTAGGAGAACGGAGTGCCGACAATGCACAATTGTGCCGAGTGGTGAAGCACAGGCAACAAAGCGGTGTAAAACCACGAAGCGATGTGTGCTAATTGTGTTGATGCTTCGCTTGACAGAATATCGTCAAGCACCACGATGTCAGGGTGCGCACCACGCACAGCCTTACCGACTGACATAGCCGATATGGATGATTTGTTTGTCATTTTGAATTTCTGTTTCGCCCATCCTCGTGCGGGCTTCAAATGCGAAAGCACAGGATTTGACTCAATCAATTCATTCATTTTCGCCATGTGTTCAATGGACTGATGCTGACTGTGTGAAAAGAATAGCACTTCTGTGCCGGGATTGTAAGCCATTTTCCATAGCAAATAGACTCGGTAAAACACCGATTTGCCGTGATCACGAGAAGCGATTACACAGGTTTTGTTGTGTTCCTCCGACATGGCAAACCATTCTTCGTGAAAGTCGGCTAATTGATAGCCTTCTTCTTTGCCACAAATGTCCTCAAAAAAGAATTTGAAATCCCTGCGCCCCATTTCCCAATCCACTTTGTTGGCGAGGTCAAGGACACCTGCTGACACGGGGCATCACCTAAACCCAACCATTCGGCAAAAGTGAATAATTGACATCCGCATTGTTTTCTTTCAACAGACTGTTTCGCATACCGCTTGGCAAAAGGGATAGGTTGGTGTCATGGCTCATTTTGAAGGTTTCACCAAACAATTCTTCCATTTCATCCATGAATTGTGGATGCACTCTTTCAACCTCATCCATGTTATTTTTGATGTGGCTCATGGCTTCTTTCTTACCTTCTTGTGCATCAAGAATCAATTCCCCAACCTCTTCGGATGACATATTGCGGATTGCTTTCATTGGAGTGGATTTTTCCTTCGCACCACCCTTTTCGCCACCCACTTTCGTGGTCGCTTCTGTGCTTTCACGAGTCGTTTTTCTTCGCTTGCTGCGTTTTGTGGCTTCGGTTTCAGTGGCCTTTTTGTCCTCAACAGGTGCGGATTCTTCTCCGCCCCCAAACAGTGTCGTTTGGTCTGTCGTTGGCAATTTAGTGGCTTGTTCCTCAACCTTTGGTTCGGTTTGCTTTACGCTCTCAGTCTGTTCTTGAGGTTGTCCGAAGCCTGAGTCCCTAATTGCTTCAAGCATAGCCCTTCCCATAGCGGTTTCATTTTCATCCAACGCACCTCTCGTTTCGCCCGGTTCGGGCAAATTGGTTTGTGGCTCAGGCTCTTTTTTCTTTGGCGTTCTCTTTCGCTTAGGGCGTTTGAAATTATCAATTATGTTTGGATTTTGGCGTTCCAATTTTTGCCCTGCTTTTGCTTGAGAAGTCCTTTGTGTTCCATCGCCTTCGGTCAATTTCAATGGAGAACGACCTTGCCCTAATTGTAGGGGATTCCGAATCGGCCCTGACCCTAACCGTTTTACCGAACCATCCTGCATTGGTATTTCATCCAAAGGTTCAATTTTTTCTTCTCCCCTTGTTGAAAGTGCGGTGTTGCTTGGTTTTGGTGTAGGGACAGGCAAATGGTTGGGGTTAATTGGGCGTTTGTATTCCTGCGTGGTTGTTTTTTGTCGTGTCGGTGCAACCGCTTCACGCTTTTGATTTGGACTCAGTGTTTCACCACCAAGCCTTCGGTTCGCTTCGTTGAGAGTCGGTGTTGGTGTTTCTTCTAAAGTCGGCAATTCGGGGTATTTGCCCGCTTGACGAATGCGCTTCAATTCTCTAATTGCTTCGCCCGAAGTCATTTTACCACTGTTAATGGCGTTAATCCTTCGTTGTTCAATTTTCTTTCGCTTTGCTTCTATGTCTTTGTAGTTTTGGTTGCGAATTGGGTCTGTCCTGTCACCCAAATCACCTTGAGTGCGTGGATCCAATTCTTTCTGTTCACTTACCATAGGAATGTCGGTTATATCAAGTGGGCGTGTTGCTTCCTCGGTTGTTGCACCGACAGTGCGTTTTTCAGGGGCATTGACTCGTAGCATATCTTCCCTTTGATCTCTTTGTCCAAGTGTTTGAAACGCTTCTAACAAGTCTTGACGAGAAGGTGCTTGCCCTTTCTGTCTGTTTAGCGCGCTTCTCACCGCAGGGTTTTCACCCGGAAATTTGTATTGTCCTCCTTGACTCCACCAAGCAGAAGAAGGTGGCGAACCACTCACCTGTTCGGTGCTTTCAGTCACAGGTTGTTCAGTGTTGATTTCCTCTCGCCTCGGCACTTGGCTTGGTTCAAGCGGCCTTTCAGCACCGCCCCCTTGACCGAATCCACCCGGCCCTAAGTCAGCCATCGTTGGTGATTGACCGCTTATTCTTGACGAAGTTGCAGGAACATTAACATTACCTGTTGCTTGTCCGAATGGGTCATTAAACGCCTGTTCGTTTTGCTGTTGTCGTGTCGGCAAAGGAACACTGTCCGTTAATCTTTGCCCACCCATTTGTTGCAGGTTGTTTGACACGCTTTGCTGAGGTGTTTTCCTTTCTCCCACCTTATTCTTGATTCGTTGCATAAAACCGGGTCGTTGTTGGCGTGCTTGCATGGCTCGCATTTGATCTTCAAAGCCTTTCGTCAAATCCCAAGCCATTGAAAATGCTGTGTCCTTTGTGATGACTTGACGGGGCTGACTCTTCCCCAACATTTCGGCACGAGCCTTGATGAGCAAATCGTCAAACCTATCCATGTCAATCACTTCCTGTATCGCAGGTAATCCATTCCTTTGTAAATGCGGTCAGCGGAGTCAAGCATACCGATGTTCCAAAATGGTCGGCTTGCTGTCACAATTGTGGGGTCGGAGTTGGGGTCGGGGTTTTGAGGCACAGGGGGTTTTTCGTTTGCGGCTTCACCGGGTGCGGGCAAAGGCACACTTGGATTTGGTGCTTGACCGGGCAAAGGCACACTTGGGTTTTCAACGGGTGCAGGTGGTGCGCCCGCAGGTGCAGGGGCTTCAGGTGCAGGGGCTTCAGGTGCAGGGGCTTGTGGCTGTTGCCCTCCACCCTGCTGTCCCATTCGTGCTAACTGACCCATAGCCTGTTGCTGTTTCTGTTGATTTTGGCGGTTTTTGAAATAATTCGTTCCCGCTTGAGCGAGTGCCGATAAACCACCTGTGGCAAGCATAGCCATTGGGTTATAGCCCATGCCACCCTGTGCTTTGGGCTGACCTTGAGCCTGTTGAGCGAGCAATTGAGCGTGCTGTTGAGCGTAGGCGTTGTCACCCCCACCCTGTTGTCCTCCTTGAGCCTGTTGTCCTGTCGCCTGTTGTAATTGCCCCATCATTTGATTGGCTCGTGTTTCACTGCGCTGACCTTTTCGCGCAGCCGACATCATATTTTGATAGCCTTGTTTTCCTTGTGGGATAGCCATTTGTTGATCGGGGGGTAAATTTTGATTTTTTTGTCGCACGATGTCAGCCATTTGTTGATTCATTTCGTTTTGTTGCGTAGGGTCTAACCTATTGAATTGACGACCTGCTTGCCAATTGGCAAATTTGTCACCAATCATTTGTCCAAGACCCTTTTCCAAATCCTCACGCTCACGAATCATTCTCGCGCGTGCGAGTCTGTCAATACCGATGCTTCTATTATTCATTCAAATGCCACCTTTACCAATTGAAACAATTCATAGTCCACGCCCATTGATTTGGATATTTCCTCCCAATGACCCCGACTGTTGAGAATCGTGATAACATCGGTTGGAGGGATGTTATAGCGTGATGCCATCTCTCCTATATCGTTTGTGCTATGTGATGAAAATGTGTGAGTGGGCATGGATTTGACAATCACATCATTGTTGAGTGCGATTTCCCGTTGGACTTGTTCAAGAGCGTGAGCAATTTCCTCTTTGCCGATGAGGTTCAAAAAGCCTCCAATGCCTGTGCCAATTGCATCGGCAAGTCTTTCGCTCATTCCTCTCCAACCCGGCAGATACTTTGGGTTCATCTCCGCTTGTTGTTCGGGAGTCTGTGTTAGCGTATCAACATTGAGGTCAGCGGGTGGCATTTGCGGAGGAACAGCGGGCTGACGCTGTGGTGGCGGATGCTGTGGCTGTGGCGGTGGTTGGTGAATAGGTGGTGCGGGCGGTTGTTGTTGCACAGGCACAGGTGGTGCGGGTGGTTCAACACGAACAGGAGGTGCTTGTGGTTGCACCTGCCTTTCCACCGCAGGTTGTTCGGGTGGTGCTTGTGGCACTTGTGCGCCACGCATATCAGGGCGAATCAATTGTGAAGGGTCATTGATGTGTTCAGGCACAATACCGGGATTCTGTTGGTTGATGTAGCGGATAATTCCATCAACCAACCTATCCTCACGCCTTTTCCCTTGACCCATTTGCATGGCATCGTCAAGAGTGAAGTCATCGGGCAATTGATAATGCTCTTTGAATTTGCCGAAAATTTGCTGACCGTAATAGCCAAAATTGTTCCTCGCTTGGTCAAGGAGGCTGACACCTCGTTTGCTTTGCCAATGGTCGTCAGGGAGGTAATTGACATATTGTGCTGCATTCGCCATTTGGTTCTGTTGTTCAATCGCTGCCTGTGCCGCATCCGCTTCTTGAGGTTGATGAGGCGAGGTGTTGCGAATGTTGTAAGAGCGTGATAGTGGACTCATTTGGTGGGGCATATATTGAGCCAAAACAGGATGAGAAGCCCAAAATTGCTTCACCATTTCAGGCGTGAGGTTATCACGATTATAGCCCTGCTTTGCCAAATTGTCCATCATGTCGTAAATGTGTTTGCTCGCCTCGTGGGTGATGAACACGCTGTTCGGTTGAACACGGTGGGATTCAATGTATTCTCGTGTTTTGCGACCACCACGCATTTGTTGAAGCCCCTCGTGATACGGGCGATTCCACGATTCAGCGAATTTGTTTTCTTGATCGCGATTGCCAATCCGCAATTTGCGTTGTCCAAATTGGTCGTATTCCCAAGGCGAGTCTTTGTTTTGTGCGCCCCACACACCTTCACGCCATTCAGCGTTTAGCACAGTCCTCCCCATATCACTCTCAAACGGTGCGGGTAATGGTTCGGGAATTTTGCTTGGGTCTTTGCCTGTTGCGAGCAATTCAGCACGCTTTGCCTCCCAAATATGATTTTGAGCATTGACGGCAGCGTTGATTGTTCCCGCCCCTGCACTAATGGCTTTTTGCACAGCCTGTTGGTAAAGTCCCTCTTGACCCGCCTGTGGCCCGGCATGAATGATTGCTGCGGTTGTTGCATCCACAGCACCTTGATAAATCGCCTCCCAAACAGCATCCGCTTCAACGCCTGATAGTGCGCCACCACCAATGTCATCCATTGGTCGTGGGAATGCTTCAAGGCCGTTTTGTCCTGTCATCCCAACCAATTGGTCTATGAGGGCATTGAAATCGTAATGACCTTCCCCCTTGATAATCAAACAGGTATCAAGAATAGCCCAAGGGTTGCTTGACAGAATCATCGCTTCCCCACCACACCCGTCACCAAAGGAATAGAAGTGTCCCCAAAGCGATATGCTGATTTGTCCTCTTCACGCTCAAGACTCTCATCACCCGGTGCGGAGGCTCGCTCAGGACTCGCTTGATTGCCACGCTTTGCGTTTTCATCAAATACGGGAGGGGACTTCTTCAAGCCCTCAATGATTTTCACCAATTTGTCCAATTGTCGCTTCAAGTCGCTGATTTCCAAACGAGTCAATGATTTGGACTTCATCAATGGTTCAGCGGATAGTGGATCGTGCATCAATGACCCCGTTGCCATAGCACCTTTAGACGGCTTAAATTGACTCATGCTCGTTCCCTTTGGGGCTGAAACACCCATTTTCGTGCCACTTGGATTCATACCGATGGTTTGGATTTTGCCCTGCAAACCCGAAGTGTCACGGTGAACGGTAATGTCACGAGGCAACGCACCCTGTTGCCTTCGCATTTTTTCGTTAGCCAATTTTCGTTGGTAGGCGATTGGATCGCGAAGGCGTAGCGGAATACCTGCTGCGCGAGGATTACCTGAAAACATTCTTCGCTCACTAAACGCCTGACGCTTGGTTTCACGGTCAATGTTCTGTTCAGCGGATGCCGCCCTTCGTGCCGTTTTACCTTTGATGTCACGGCTCGCTTCTTTTTTGCCCCGCTTCATTTGACGCTTTCGTTCACGCTTCTTTTTGCTTTTGGATTTGCGCTCATCCTCATCGGATTCTTCATCCTCATCGTATTTGCGACCCTTTTTTTTTCGTCGGGCTTTGAGAATTTCCGAAGTCAAAACGGGGTCGGCGGATGCGTATTTCATTTGCCACGCTGTTTGAAGCACAGGATTGAGTGAAAATGATTCTTCTTCACTTGGTTGCTCGGTGGGCGTTGGGAAAAAATGACGAACATCGGCATCGTTGAACCCATATTCGTTTTTGAAATCCTCAACGATTTGATTACCGACCATCGGCCCTTGTTCCAAGAAGTCCTCCGCTTGTTGAAGTGTTTGCACATCGGTTGGGTTATCAAGTCCCGCCACAAATCGCCCCGATTTGAATTGTCCTCCGGGCAATTTCTTGACACCAATTAGGCTGACAAAGGGTTTTTGGTTATGTTCAGCAATTTCTTCGGCATCCATTTGATTGTCAAGGGCTTCGGAATCAAAAATTTCTTCGGCTACTTCATCGGGGTTTCTTTTGATAATACTCCCCCAAACGCTTTCAAAAATATCGTTGCTACGACCAAAAAGCAAACCCGGCCCTTCACGCATGACAGGACTGATTTGCGCCCCTGTGCTTGCTGACAAACCACCGGGCAAACCCATGTCCACGCCTGTGCGTGCCTCAGCGAGCATATCCTCGTCTTTGCTTTGAGGTGTTGATGCGAGCGTATCAGCAATTTCTTCAGGCTTGATTGAAATGTGAGGCAAATCACCTTCCATTTCCTTGAGTGCCTTTTCCCTTCGCTTCATTGGACTTAACTGATCACGAAACGACTGTGATTCTCCACCTTCACGGCTGTGATGGGACAACCCATCAGCATCCTCGTTTGGATTCACATCATAGTCGCCCATCATTTCACGCCCGTTGAACCCTCCTGTGAATTCTTGAACCCGTATGGATTCTTCATTCACATTTCTTCGGGGGTTGGCTACGGGCATAGTGTCACCTCAATGGTTAATGGGTTTGCTACAAAACGGACAATCTTCCCTGCCTTCTGTCAATTTGTCGTAGTCTAAAGGCTCAATTTCAAAGTCACGGACTTGATAGGCTTCGTCTATGTTTGGCCCGTAGCGGTCAAAATCCGAATAGGTTTCCATCATTACATCGCCAATGCCTTGACCGCAAACGGGACAATCGCCACCCGAAGTGTGCAAATTTTCCATCCCTTCAATGTCCAAGTCCTTGATGCGCTCCATGTAGCCACACTCTCCACAAGCGAAATTGAGTCGCCCGTTTTCTTCTTGAATAATCAAGCCTTCTCCACGACACTCAGGGCATTGATGCGAGGATATTGCTCTTGGTTCATTCTTAACGATTTTCCAACCCACACCAAACGCCTTTGCCATCCCTTGATGGCTCGCGCAATACTGCCCCTCGCTATCAACACGAGCCATGCACATTGAATTAGCACAGGTTGGATAGGTCAAGAACCGTTTCTTTTCAACGGCTTTCTTCAAATCCTTGTCTTTGTAGCATGGGCATTTTGGATCACTCTTTGAGCAATTCATTACGCCTTTTTTCATGCACGCACATGGGCTTGATTTTGTAGCCCCACAACAACATGAATCACGCTTCAACAATTCCACCTCTTCAATGCAGCACCCTTTGGTGTCAATTTACCACCTTTGCTCGTTGGCCCTTTGACACCTGACATCCTTGCACAAAACGACTTTCGCCTCTTGGCTTTCTTTGAACCGGGTTTGAGTGTTGATGGTTTTTCAGTGACGGGTGGTTTCAGGTTTGCACCCTCTTCACGCTTGAATTTTGCACGCCCTTTGGCATTCAACCCACCTTCACGACTGTGGCGATTTGGGTTGTAGCCATGAAACGGTTTGTCGGACTTTTTGCTCAACAACGCCTTTGCCAATGTATCACAGGTTTCGCAATCACACGCTGACTTTTTTGTGTCACTTGGCACACAATTTGGGACTTTTTTGCCCCGCTTGGTTTTCATGCCCACTTGTTCGTAGCCATCCCAACACGGATCTTCTTTGACGAATTCCCATCCAACCAAAAACGCACCGTCACCAATTGCCATCATCATCGTTGCCCCCTAAATTTGTTGTAGGTTGCCGCCACTTTCAACGGCAACGAGGAATACCACTTTGCTAATTTTGGCGTAGCCGAATAGGAACGCACCATAGGCTTGAAGGCTTCATCAATTGCTTTAAGCAATTCATCGGCTTCTTTTCGTGAAACCATCGGCAAAGGTTGTGCTAAATCGCTGAAAGCCATACGAATGACAACAATTGCCCCGTATGCTTCCTCCGCATATTTCGTGTGCGTTTCCATCCCAAAAGCATCCAAACCCTTCTCCCACAGTCGCACCGTTTCCTCCAATGCGTCACAAAGCGTGGAGGTTTGCTCTATGGACACGATGTTGCTTGGGGTTTCCAAAAGCAACCCATATTCCGTGTTTTTCAACATGAGTGCGGGGATGGTTTGGTAGTCTTTGTTTGTCATTATGCCATCTCCTGATTCCACGCTTGATCAAATGCACCCGAACCCCCACCGAGTCCTTTTGCTCTCATCGCCCTTAGATGTTCCATGTAATTGCGTTCTAACCTGTCACCAAATCTCCGAATGACTTCTTCTAATGGTTGTTCTTCTGTCCCAAGCAACCCTGCGATGTCATCAACCCCGATTTGAAAACCACCCATAGGCAGCATCCCAAAAGACCTCACATTTCCTTGATCATCGCCATGCTTCAAATGGTCTAAGTGTATATCCATATCAGCGGGTGTTTGTGCATTGATTATACCACCAACGCCTTCGTTATTGACATAGTGCCATTCCCCATTTGGACTTTGGACAACCCATTGGTCGCCCCAAGATACCTTCGGGCGACTATATTCTTCATCATTTGAAAACGGCAAAGCCATATTAACCATCGGATAACCCTGCTCATCAATCTGTCCTGCATCAACAAATTCTTGGTATTGTTTTTCATCCAACACATGAGCAAACGGATGACGCATTTGTGGTGCTTTGTATGTTCCTGCTTGAATTTGAGCCAAAACATTGTCGTGGTATCGTTGAGCCATTTCCTGCAATTTGACAGGATCCAGCCTTCGCATCATTATGTTTGAAGGTTCTCTTGGTGGGCGTTCTCGCTTGCTGATGGCCCAACCCTTCTCAAACGCTCTATTATTCATCACCAAGCACCCCCGCATCAGCCAAAGCCTTTCGCATCATTCGCCATTCATCAGGCGACTTCTCACTAAAGTGAGCCTGTATAACGGTCAGCACATTAACCTGTTGTGAATTTTCAATGTTCTCGGCTGTGCTTAGGTGTTTTGCTAAGTCGCCAAGTGTGTCACGGACTTCACGGTGCAATTTCACCGCAGCATCCAATCCTTTGTAGTCAAGCATTCCCGTTTCTTCCCGTTCCGCTTGCATCAAATTGAGGTGATCGTTGAACAACCCATTCAAGCGTTGAAGGTTGCTATCGGTTTGACGAATTGCATCGGCTACGCTCGTGATAGCCGTTGGCAACGCTTCAATTGCCGCCTGTCGCTGAATAACAGGCTGAGTGTGATTTTCCATGTGGTGTGATAAAGCACTTGAAGAAACCTCTAAATCCTCAGCCATTTGGTCTATGTCAATCAAACGCTCAAGAATGGCGACTTCAATGTTGGCTCGCTCAGGGTGTGTGCAAAGCGGGCAATCGCTATTGCTGTTGTTGTGATATTCCCCCGAATGTCGCCTCATGTGCCTGTGAGCCGTTCCTTCCGCCCAATCCTGATTACGATCCATGTCTTGAACATCAATCAGCCCAATGCGGATATTCTGTTCCATCGTGTCACGACTTGGGTGCAAACAGAAGGGGCAATTCCGCCTTGTCTGCCGACCCACCATGCTTTATGCGAAGGCATTCTCATTTATTTGGTTGCCGATGATGATAGCAATATCCATTATGGATAGCCTCTTTGCGACACGGCTCACCCGCCCTTGTCACGCCTTTACAACGGTCACTATCAAGGAATTCCTTTTTGACAACGACTTTTTCTTGTAGTGGTTGGGGTTTTAGAGGCTGTTCCACTTTCGGAGGTTGCCATTGACTCCTGTTCGCCTCAATACCGAAAGGAAGAATACTGACGCACAGCCACCGTGAAAGTGAATAACATTCCAAAGAAAAAGCCCATGATTTGACTCGTGGACATTTCAGGGCCTTTCCACACCATAATCAAAAATCCCACAAGAATAAATGAAATGATGAAGATCATGGTTGCACTTTCAACGAGCATTTTTTGCGGGCTTAACAGATTAACACCCGCACTCGCCCAATTGATTTCAGCCTCTTTGTTTCGTTCTTCCGTCATTTGTCACACCTCACAAAAGTGCCGTTCCACCGATGGCCGCACCTGTTTTCATCATGTTGCCCATACCACCTTGTTGTTGGACTTGATTACCAAGCATACCACCAAGAAGGCTTCCAAAGAAGCCGGGTTGATTCTGTTGCATCATCCCGCCTCCTTGTTGATGAGCCATGAGGAACATTTGCATTTGCTGTTGATTTTGATTGAGGATTTGCTGTGCTTGGGATTGAACCTTTTGAAGCGTCAAAGCCAAATTTTCACTTGAAAGGGTTTGTAATTGGGAAGGCATTGTTCCCGCATCCAATTTGATAGCATCACCTTCTTGTTTGAAATTGACACCTGAAAAGAAGTCTTTCATGCACATAAGCATGATTTCACCCATCAATTCCATAAGCAAAGGCAAATTTTGCGAAACAATGAACATTGACATTGGGTCATACATTTGAAGCAATTTTGAAGTGGCTATTACAGGGTCGTTTGCCGCCTGTTGCATTATTGGATTTTGGGATTGCATCATCATCATGGTTGGATCCATGCCGTAGCCACCCATGCCGTAGCCACCCATGCCCATGTTGCCCATGCCCATGCCCATCATGTTAGACTGTCCCATTTGTCCACCACCAAAAGTGGTTGTGCTATCCGTTTTATTTCCTCCAAACAATCCCATGTTATCACCTATTGTGCGATTTGTTCCTGCATCATTGTGGTATTCACTTGTTGTGGCGTGATGCCCACCATTTGCTGTTGTTGAGCCATTTGTTCCATTTGTAAGGCTCGCAAATCAAAAGTCACCGTCACCAAATCCGCTACACCCGAAACGGGGTTAGGGTGTTGGGTCAAAGTCACTCCCTTTGAATGTTGTGCGTCTTGTTGAATCATGTTGAAAAATTCAGCGTATTTTAACAATGATTCGGGCGTTGAACGGTTTTGTGCTTTAGCCGACCCCGAAAAGCCCGGCACGCGCATGAAGCGCGTTCCCTTTGATACCTTTGAGAATCCTTCTTGTTCAAGAGTGTGTTCTTCAATCATGCACCGAAGGGTATGGTAAATGTGCAAATGTGCGGGACAAAGCGTGCTTGACATTTCATCCCCGTGATCGCCATGTGTGCGTGCATGAGGCTTTCGTGCTTGTTGAGTGTCCTCATCAAACCAATAAATGTCAGCCAACGACAATCCTGTGCGCTCATCGTTAATGTGGTGATAAGCATTATCGCCCTCAAGGAAACGCCTCACATCCACACCACAACAGGCACACTCGTGTGCCGCATTGTAGCGATATACCTTGAATAAACCCAAATTGTAATTCGGTGGTCGGAGAGCCTTGCGAAGCATTTTGATGTTTTTCTTTCGTGCCTTTGCAGGATTTTTGGGGTTGGTAATCAATTTGATTTCAACCGTGGGGATGACAATTTCTTGATCCATACCCGCACCCTGTGACCCTGACGAAGCCATTTCAGCCCGTTGCTGTGCCTTGAGGAATTCAAAGGCGATTCCTGTTTGGGATGAAAGGGTTTTCAAATCGGCATCCGATAAGCCGTTGAGCGACATTCCGCCACGAGCGAATGGGTTCATACGCATAGACTCCCTCCGAACCATGTGAGTCCTAACACATTCAAAATGGTTTCCCCCCTCATAACATTTGAACCGTGTCATAAATAGCACGCTCAACATTCAATCCATATTGGGCTGACATAGCCTCAACATTCGTAGCGATTCCCGCTTTACGCAAACGCCTCATTTCCTCTTGAAAAGGCAACACCAAAGGGTGTTGTCGCTTCATGCCTTCATCCCACATCCTTTGAGAATCAACATCCCACCACAAATCCATTTTGTTCATCAACAAACAGACGACTTTTGGTTTGAAAATTTTCGCCTTTTTCTTCAAATAACGATTGAAAGACTTTGGGAATTTCGTGTTAGTCATAATGTCCACAAGGTATTTCAAACCCCCAACGGCTTCTCCCAACAGGTATTGGGATTGTAGGATTCGGTGATCAACGACATAGAAAACAATGCTGATATTCCGCCCAACCATGTCCTCAGCCCACATATTCCAATAGCGTGCTTGACCGCCAAAATCAGCGGTTGAAATGGGAATTTTTTCACCATTCCATCTCACCTGTTTTTTTGTTGTGTGAGGCATGGTGAATTGCCCATGCTTCATGGCGTGTGTTGTGCGGAGTGCTAACGGTATCGGCTCAATGTCGCCCGGCACTGTGAGGTATTGGTCTAAAGTCGTTTTACCCGACATAGATGGGCCATAAACCCCAAATTTGTGGGGTTTTAGGATTCTGTAAATGTATGATCCCAATTGGGCTGAACCAAGCAACAGATGCCCAACAAACATCCACGATGACATTCAAATCACGCACCAAACATCCATTCCCATACGGATGTTGGTGTGATTTGCCAAAACGCATCAAGTCCGACCATTACAAGAAACGAAAGCGAAGCACCAACCAAGAAGGCGAGAATTGCTTTGATTGTCCAAGTCATGCGCTCAAGCCTTCGCTCATAGGCGTTTTCAGCGAGGATGTTCGCCATCGCTTCCGCCTGTCTTTCTTGTTGCGTGTTAAACGGCCAAGCCATGACAATGCCTCAGTTATTGGTGTTCGGGTTCTTTTTTGGACTCTTCGGTTTGAACAGGAACGGTAAATGTGGTTGATTGCTGTTGTCCGTAATTGCCGTTGTAAAAATCTTGGTTGTTTGAATACTTCCGCATTCTTCGTGCTTGAAGGCGAGCCTGTTGCGTTTGCCACTTATCGTAGCGGGATTCTTGAGCGAATTCCGCACGCATAGCGAGGCTATCACGAAGCCCACCCACATGAAACAGCACCATTGACAAACATAGGAAACCGAAACAAATCAAACCGAATTGAAGGCCCAATTCGCCCGCACTCGCATCAGGCAAATACCACCCCAAGTGTGATACTCCAACAGCAGTGCCGACCAACAATGATTGCCACAGCAACATGGCAATCAAGTTAATGTCAATTCGGTTTTCATCCATCGCCCAAGGCGGAACAGGTGGTTTCATTTCTTGCATTGTTAATCATCCTCCTTCTTTTGTTTGTTGAAATACTCGCTAATGATGTGATTGATGAACGAGGATTTTGACTCGCGCCCCCTTGCAGCCTCCATTTTAGCAAATAAATCATCGCTCATCACGACTGATACATGACGGCTCATGTGTGCTTGTCAAGAATGAGAAGCATATCAAGGTTGTGATTATTGTGAGCCTTTCAGCACAGCCCACCCATGCTCAAAGGCATCCTGTGGTTCGGAGAGCGTGAAATCAAGCAAATCACGCTGTTGTCGGCTATTCGGCACAAATCGTGAATGCCCAAAGCGAGCCAATGTTTCCAATGGGTCAAAGCCCTCAATGTTGGTGGCAACCATTTCAAGCCTATCACCACGACTTTCAGCCTTTGCACCCGATTTGTCGGGGCGAATCATTATTTGAGCGTTTAAGCCCAAGTCAGCATATTTTGACGCTGCATCAGCGGAGTCAAAGGCAACAATTGGCTGACCCTCATTGATGCGTTCATTCAGGGCTGAAAGGTATCGTTGCATATCGTAATTTTCGGAATATGAAGAAGGTTGGTTTTCATAGGGCGGATCCGAAGCGAGCAAATTGCTTAGGTTAATGTCCCATTCGTTGAGTGCATCCGCAGCATCACCTTGACGCAATTCCACATTTTCAAAAATAGGTTGATAATCAAGGAAATTTACATCTTCGCCTGTTTTGAAAGGTGTCAAAGTCCCCGAAGGTATGTTGTTGTAGCCCGTTGGCATCCGCACCATTCCTTGAAACCCTGTTTTTTTGTTCATGTAATACATTTGAGCCATTTCATATTCTTCTATGGGTGTCAAAGGAATTCCTTGTTTGATTTTATGCAGGTAATAATTCAAAGAACCCTTTTTGGGCAAATTGCCTTGTTGAATGGCACGCAGGGTTGCACCACGAACATCCTCACGCCATTTAGCAGGTGTCATGTCACTATCGTATTGACTGAAAGGAATTGTCAAGCCACCTTCGGTATTTTTCAAATGGCGCAGCATATTGACGAGTCCTGCGTCATATTCGTTCATTCGCACTTGACCCGTTGGCATCAAACCCTGAACAAATCCACCCGGACCACTTGCAGGATCGTCTAAGCCCGTTGTTCCCGCCATTTGTTCAGCCACACGCATGAGAGTGTTGTAGTGCGGTTGGTTTTTATTGCCGGGATGTTTGATGAATGAGGATATGCTTTTTCCTCGCAACCAATTCGGATTTCTCCGAAATGCGTTGATGTCCACCATCACAAGCCCTCCAATTCAAAGTCCTCATCAAAAATGCGTGGTTGAATGAAAGGTTGTCCTCTCAAATTAGGGGGCATAATCGTGTCCCGAATTTGACGGGCATTGATTGCACCCTTTGCCCGTTCCACCAATTCACGCATTTGATCCATGTTGAATTGTTCTATTCCATCGTCAGCCATTTCTTGCGTCATGGTGACAGGTCTTGCTCGGTTTGGCATCACGGGATTGATTTGTGTTCCTTTGGGAACGGACATTGACATTTGACCCCTCACAGGATAACGGGCTTCGGGTGCATAATGCCATTGTTCCGCCCTTTGTTGCTCATTTGGCATCATATTGTTCACAGTGATATTGGTGTTGGGGTTAATGCCCATTTCACGCAATCCACGATCCAACGCACGCATAGAAGCCAATCCCGCAGGTGAGGCGAGTGCTTCTTCTATCCGCCCCGTGTTTTCCAAAAGCGAAGCCATTGTGTTCAAACCAAGCCCCATGCCCCTGAAAAGTGGGTTCACATCAATCATCGGGCCTTGACCCAATGCACTGATTTTTCCCGAAGTGACAGGCATAGTGGTTTGTCCTTTTTCCCGCAATTCGTCAGCATACGCCAAATAATTGGGGACACCACCACCGTATTGAACCATTTGCGGATAATAGAACGAATAATTCTCTAATCGGTTTCGCAATTCATTGGGTAAAGGCATACGCCCTGCATATTGTTTGGCGTTATCAAACAACATTTGCACTACATGGAGAGGAATTTCTTTGTGTCCAAGAAATTCTTCGGGCGAAGAAGATATGCCTTGTTCCGCCAACGCCTCCCACCATTCATCGTCATCGTCATAATCATCTCTTCGCAACCCAACACTCTCAGGTGTTTCATACCCCAAGCGTGTAGCAAATTCTGTTGGGTCTTGTTCCAATTGCTCTAAGTGTTGTATTGCGGATGTGATAGGGATTCTCCCCAATGTTTCAATGCCCAATTCAGGTGGTATTTCACGCTGAAATGGCCCTGCATCAGCCATGAGGTGCGGTTGATACCACATATTGTAAGTGAAATCATCCCGCCCTATTTGTTTTTGAATGGCGTTCCACCCTGCCTCAAAAGCATCCTCCGATGCGGTGAACATACCCCCAAAGGATTCGGATGAACACGCATCCCATTCATTTTGAACCCGTGTCAAATCTTCAACCAAGGTAAAACCGTCTGCTGCCCTTGTTCTATCCGCAACCCAAGGTTGAGCAAGCCACTCTTCCAATTCTTTTTGTAATTCCTCGCATGGTTGATCAATGATGATTTCAATATCATCCCATGAGGCTTTTCCAAAATGCTTCCTTAACACCTCACGAAATTTCATTCGTGCTTCTTCACAACATTTGTCGCCACCCATATCGGCTTGAACGGCATCCTCAGCCTCAACGGTGATTTCAGGGTCATACATTGACGGCTCATTCACATTGGCGGGGTGTGTGAAAATACGGGGTTGCCCCTGTGGTCTTTCAAGTCCGACCATGTTTATTGCCCCCTATTCAACAATTGCCAAATGATTTCCATTTCCTCGTTTGATATGCTTGGGTTGTCGTGATCCAAATAGGTGATGTTTGACCCTCGCCTAAAGCAATTGCGACACTTTAGGCTGTTGGTGAGTGGGTCAATGACCTTATCACATTTGGCGGGGTTGCCCGGCAAAGAAGCAGGGCAAACAGAAGCACCCTCCACCACATTGTCATAATTGGTGAAATCAATTGCGGGGTGTTTGCCCAATTCTCTCAAGGGTCGTGACAAATTGTTGAAGTCCGACTTACCGGGTAATGATACCTTGACCGCCAAATTTTCAGGGAAGGCATCATCCTCCCAACCCCTCGCATCCAAAAATTGCTGAATAAAGGGTATTTGGCGTGTTGAAAGCCACCCATTGACTGATGGGTTTTCTTCCATGACATTGGATATGAGAGCCAATTCACCCGCCCCCATCAAGTCGCCCGCTGCCTTGAAACGCACTACGGGTTGGTCTTTTCTTGAACCTCTTTCAAGCATAGCCGATGGAGTCAAATTGTGAGCAACAGCACTTCCAAACGCTTCAGGGTTGTTCAACACTTTGTCCAAATTGTTCCAAATTCGTGCTTGGGGACTGTTCAAAGCATATGTTCCTTGACACGCATAACAATGTCCACAAGCAGTGTTGGGGTCATTGGGTGTTGAATAAACACAGGCTCTTGGCGGAGTGTCAAAAAATGAAGGGCCGGGCATTTTTCGTGTTTTGCTATACGGGGCGAATTCTCTTGGCTTGAGTCCCGCATCCGCCCCCGTCAAAGAATCCTGCACTTCATCCCATTCGGGTATTGGGACATTGGCTTCAAGTGGGTAATCCACCACTCTTGGTTGCCCGTTGCTACGCAAATAGGCATCAACGATTTTTGGGTTGTTGATTATCCATTCGGTAATGTCCATAGACCTATTCGCTTTTGGGTCAGGCAATTTGCCCCCGTATCGCTTTTCCCACCAAAACATATCGTCGGGATCGCCTAATGCTTTGATGAGCAGATGGCCCAACGACATGGTTAAGGCATCCGCCATGTGTTTTGCACGCCTCTTCAATTGAAAATCCTTTTTGTCAAGGTTGTCAATCATCACAGGGTTAATATGCTTGGTTTGTGTGGCGGTGAACATGATGCCCAACGGTCAAGCACCCGTATTCATTTTGCGTGAAGGAACAGAAAGAAGTCATGGTCGTGTAGCCCAATCCAACAATATCGCTGCGGCGCGAGCCGTTGCCGATGCTGTGCGTTCAACGCTTGGGCCGAAGGGCATGGACAAAATGCTCGTTGATGAGGGCGGTGATGTCATCATCACAAACGATGGGGCTACAATCCTTCGTGAAATGGACATTGAACACCCCGCAGCGAAGATGATTATTGAAGTGTCAAAGACTCAAGAGCAGGAGTGTTATGACGGCACTACAACGGCAGTTATTCTCTCAGGTGAATTGTTGAAGAAGTCGGAGGAATTGATTTCACAAAACATCCACCCAACCACCATTTGCGACACATTCCGTAAAGTCGGAACGGAATTGAATGCGATGATTGACGACTTGGCGATTGACGGTGACGCTGATGCTCTTTTGAGTGTGGCTCAAACCTCGCTCACGGGTAAATCCGCAGGGTCAATCAAGGAATTCTTGGGTCGCATTTGCGTTGATGCTGTCGCACGCCTCTCAGCGAGTGGTCGTGTGGACTTGAATGAAATCATGGTCGTCAAGGCTGTCGGTGGCGAGGCTATTGACAGTCGCTTGGTTTCGTCAGTGGTTCTTGACAAAGAACGATGTCACCCCAATATGCCCCTTTCAGTCACCTCACCGAAGGTTTTGCTTTACAATAATTCCTTGATGGTGCAAACGACTGAAATGGATGCCAACATCCAAATCACCGATCCCAATCAAATCACCGCATTCCTTGAGCAAGAAGAGGAATTCCTTCGCAACCTCGTTAATGACATTGTGTCAAGCGGTGCAAAGGTGGTCGTTTGCCAAAAGGAAATTGATGATTTGGCAAAGCATTACCTTGCCAAAGCGGGTGTTCTTGCTGTTGAAAAAGTCCCCAAGTCCGACATTGAGGCTTTGTCACGAACAACAGGGGCTTCAATCCTGAATAACCTTGAGGATGTGCGAGCAGGAGAGGATGTTTTGGGCGAATGTGGCTTGGTTGAGGAAAAGAAAGTCGGTGAATTGCCGATGGTTTTCTTTGAAGATCCTGCAAACGCTGTGCCTGTCACTCTCATCCTTCGTGGTGGGACTGTTCCTTTCGTTGAGGAAATTGAGCGTGCCTTTGACGATGCCGTTGGTGTCGTGTCCGTTGCTCACGAGGATGGCAAAGTCCTAACGGGTGGTGGGTCTGTTTTCGCTGCGCTTTCGCACAAATTGCACGACTTGGCTCAAACCCAACATGGTCGTGAGCGTATGGCGACTGAGGCGTTTGCCGAAGCGTTGCTCGTTGTTCCTCGCACGCTCGTGGAGAACGCAGGACTTGACCCCGTTGATGAAATGATGACACTACGCACCCACCACGCATCAAACGACAACAGTGCATACGGTGTGAATGTCTTTGAGGGTGGTTTGGCGGATATGGCTGAGGCAGGAGTCTTTGAGCCAAAGCGTGTGGTTGCTCAAGCAATCAAGTCAGCGGTTGAAACCGCTATTATGATTCTCCGCATTGACGATGTGATTTCATCAAAAAAGGCTTAGAACATCCTTTGGGTGCATTGGTTCAGGCGAAAAATGCCGTTGCTCAAGCAATTGCGAAAGGTGTTCACGCGCCATAGGTTTGTCACTAAGCGTATAGGTGTCAATTGACCCTATTCTGTGCATAGGATCGTAGCGTTGAGTCCATTCCATCAATTGTGCTTGTTTTTCAGGTGGGACATTCAAATCCCATTTTTCATAAGCATCCATCATGCCCGGTATGTTCACGAATCGGTTTGTTTCTTGGACATTCATACCTTGCGGTGTGCTTTCCCGATTGACAAACGCCCCAAGGTTCTCCATCAGTCTTTTGTGTGCTGAATCGGCAGCATAACTCCTTGCCTCATTCAATGACCCCAAAGTGCCATAATGCTCAATTAGGGCAGGAAGAACCCGTTCACTATACAGCCCTTGACCTTGATAGCCGTCATCAATGTTCGCATGAACAAGCGGAATGGGTTGGTTGGTGTGAGGTTCGGTGAATAGTGAATAGGCTATCGTGTGAGGTTCATTTTTTTGATATGGTCTTAACCCTCCATCAACACCTAATCGTGCCTCAAGAAATCTGTTAAATTGGGTTGGCAATTGTGGGCGTGGGAGGTCAATAGCAAAACGCCCCACTTCAAATGGCTTAGGGAGGCTTGTGTCAAACAACGCCCATTGGTGTTGGTTTGGGAATTTTGCACTCAAAGGACTCCCAACGAGCGAATAACTTGACTCGTCGTATTTTTCAATGCCGTCATCCTCATCCTGTGATTCCATGTGTTGTTGATTCATTTGTCGTATTTGTTCCATCATTTGAGCATAATTCTCGTCAAACATTGGGTTTTCATAAGTCAAAATGCCCGGACTACGCTCGTTTTCCATAGAGTCGGGCCAAATGTCCTGTGGGGGTATGGGTTCGTTTGATACCCATGAAGCCTGTTGGCTCACTTCGTTAGGGTCAAAGCCCAACATAGCGAGCATCATAGGGCTGTGATCAGCACCGGGTGTCATTCGTGGGTCGCCCTCATCACGCCAAAACGGAATGACGGACACATGGGGGCTTTGCCTGTTGGTGAATGAAATCCACCTGCGAGCAATTTCAGGGTCAAGGGAGGCATAAACCTCGCCAAAATTGCTACGAATACCTTCACGCAGGATGGGGTCAAGGTTCTCCGTAGGTGTTGCGTGGTAATACATGGGCATTTTCACGATAGCCCAAGCGTTGTCAAAAGCACTCATGGTTCATCCCTCCACAAATCATCACGAACAGGCCAAGAAGGTTCATCCCTCCGATTCCACACCGACTGTGGATGTTCACCCAATGCGTTAGTCCAAAGCCCCGTTGCCGCATCACTTAGTGAATTGGATGGTGTGAGGGGTCGTTTCATGTATTCGTTGAGAATCGCCGCCGCCATGTCATACATCGCTGTTCCATATCCCCTTCTTCTATACGGACTTTGGACAAATGAATGATAAGGCCAAAAAGACTGACCTTGTTTTCGGTGTTCACCCGTTGTGTGTATTGACAATGAGCGATTATTGAGAGTCATTCTCCCCAAAACATCCAACAACCTCGCTTCTTTGGGGTCAGGGTGATTGATTTCAACAAGCATTCGGGTTGCATCATCAATCCTATCATCAAAATTTTCACTATTTGGTGTTGCCGTCATTCGCATTGTATCATTTGTTATTGGATCTTCAAAGTCAGCATGAAATTCATCACCCACTCGCCTAAGCGAATTAGGGACAATGGGCATTTTCACGATAGCCCATGCGGTGTCAAACGCCTCGCAAAATGTCATCATACCACCTCCTTAAATTAAAAGCCTGATTGCTAAGTTTATTCGTGTAGGCAAAAACAGCGTTGATTTCTTCATTGGTCGCATTGTCCCAATCAATGCCTTCCTCCAAACGGTCTATTTCAGCCTTCAATTCGTCTATTTTTCCTAACCTTTCTATTTCGCTTTTGGCATTCATTCTCGCACGATTGCCCATAATTTGTGCTTGGTCGTAGGGGTCTTTGATTCCTTTAAGATCCATAACGATTTCTTTGATTTTTTGCATACGGGGTGTTTGAGGTTTTTTCACATTCGGCCCTTCTTCATTGACACTTGGATGATTCCACAAAGCACCCAATTTAGCCATAAAATTGGGGTGCTTTGTGTCAGCCTCGTGTTCAGCGGTATATGCGGGGTATTCGTGTCCTTGTGGATGTTCCCTGTAAAAATCCTGCAATCGTGGTTCAGCCCAATGCACTGCTTGGTGAGTGGCTTCATGGAGTCCAACAGCACCCGTGTGATACATCAAATCCTTCTCCTGTTCTTCTGTTAGCGAATCAACACCGTCAGGAAATTGCCTTTTGAAATGAATGGCAGGGTTTAGCACCGCATAACTTGACGGGCGATCAAAAGGTGGCCGACCTAAAATCGTTGGTGGTCGCAACAAAGCACCACCACTTGCACCTTGTTCATCCTCATCAAATGTGAAGTCCATTGGGCCAAAACCACCCTCGGCATAAGGAAAACCCCTAATGTATTCTGTGTGTGAAATGCTCGCCTTCAACAACGACCAAACGGTGTCAAACGGGTTCATTCGCCCATCCCCCCGTCGCTCGCATATCGCCCCAAGTAATTGGCACGAAGCCAATCATCCACTTCTTGTTGAGTAGCACGCATTTGTCCCATACCGCTGATGGTTTTGTATTGGCGCATCAATTCAGCCTGTTGTGGTTGAGAAAGGCTATTCAAAAAGCCCAAATCCCACATCATTTCCTCCAACAACGCCCTGCGGTCACTAAACCCTTGCCGCCAATTAAACAATCGGCTTTGAATTTCACTAACCTCTCTTGGACTCATTCTCCGCATGGTTTGAGGGGGAACATCCCCTTTAGTGCGCCATTGAATTGTTTCTTTGGGGAAGGCATAACGAGAATAGTCTGTTCCCTCTTCGGCATTCGGATTGCGTTGCCAAATTGGTTCTTTAATCCACTCAGGGGCATCGGGATGGTTTTCATCAATTTCAAACACATCGGATCCGTAGGCGAGGGCTTGTGCTAAAGCACCCAACCTTCCCGCAGGTGCGTTTGCTGTTTCTTGTTCCGTATCACCTGCGGCATATTTCCAATTATCGCCAACCATCATGCGTTCCCAATCATCTTCACTAAAATCACGCATGAACAAAGCCTTGATGTCATCGTGACTCAAATCCCAACCATCATCATATTGGCTCAATCCTGCAAAAATGTTTGGATCTAAATCAGGTGCTTCACGCCCATCCGTCAAACCCTCACGCTCAACCTCGTCACCATAATATGTGCCGTGATAAAGGGCTTTCACAATGTCCCATGCGGTGTCAAAGGCGTTCATGCAACCACTTCTCCACCAATTTCGCTCATCAGTGTTTCCATATTTGTGTTAGGAAACGCTGCCCCATACGGTGTAATAACGGATAATTCGCCCACGACACGAGAATCATCAGGAATGAGCATACGCACACCATGTGACGGATGGTCGTTTTTATCCTGTTGTTGTGTCAAAACGAAGCCACCAAATTTGTTGGGTATTCGCTCACCGTCTTTGTAATCGTAGGGCCAATAGGAAGCCAACGGTGCGGGCTGTCCTTCTTGATTAAGCACCACAGGATTGCCACGCTTGTCATATTCAATATCGTAATCCATCAAATCCTGTGGATTTGCTTGTTCAAAAAGCATTTGATCAATAATGTCACGGCTTGTCATGCCCTGCACGAACCCGTGTTTATTGCGACGACCCTCATTCCAAGCCCTTGCTTGCTGTTTTCTGTTGATGTTAAATTCAGCAAAGGCATCCATTGGGATGGTGGATGAAGTGGCGAGAGTGGTGTAGCCACGCATTTTGCCGTTAGGCTCTCGCAATTTCGCTTGAAGGGACATCATGGGTCGTTCTTTCCAATAATGACGCAGGTTTCGGAATGAACGGATAGGTTGCTCGCCCTCAAGCAAGGTGTGTTGCTTTTCACCCAACCACTTTTCCCCTTCGGGAGTCATAGTGGGGGCTTCGTAGCCTTTTACCACCAACCACCCTTCTTCAAACGGGGTCATTTTTCTTTTCCCCCGTCACCATGCACTTCTTGGTCTTGGCTTCACGCTCATCCAAACGCTTGCTGTGGTAGTCAAACCACTCATCAAGCAATTTACAGCGCGTCATAGCCTCACCACCGACCTAATACGCCCTGTGGCTTCTTGCATTTTACCTTTAATGACGGAGGTAAGAGTGGGATAACGAATCTGTTTGGCGAATTCCGCCGCCTCTCGCACCGCTTTATCGTTCAAGGGACAGCGAATGCCCTTCTCCCTGCACCACCTAAGCAGATCCTCAGTCGCCAAATTCGCACCTGAGTCCTTGACAAAGGGGCAACCCCCCAAACCACCGATGCTTGTGTCAAATTCAAACACACCGTTGAGGTATGCGGTTTCCACATTGGGCATGAGGTTTTTGCCGTGATGCAAATGCACAGCGAGGTTTTCTGTGTAATCGTTGGCTACATCAATAGCCAAAGCGATGTCAAAGGGTTTTGCTGTTCCCGAAGTGTCGCATAACACGATTTTTTCACCATAGGTGAGTCCTTTTTGCACGACTTCGGCTAATTGTTCAACGCAACCGCCAAATGCCCTTGAAATATACACACGCACATTTCCACGAGGCACATCCGTCAGCATTTTGTCATAAATCGCTGTGATTGCCTCAAGGTCTTTACCGAAATTTTTCTTGTTGAAATCATCATCAGGGGACAGCACAATGTTGAATTTGGTCGCCCCAACCGCCTTTGCACGCTCTAAACCCCTGTCATTCATCACCAATACCGAATATGAAACATCGTTGTTCCTGCGGAGAACCCCCTGCACCACCTCTTCGCCATCAGCCATGTTCGGAACAAGGCGCGGATTGACAAACGAAGCCACTTCAATGTGCTTCACATTTGTCTTTTCAATGAGGCTGATTAGGTGCAATTTGTCCTCCGTAGCCACGAAATGCGACAGGTTTTGAAGGCCGTCACGGGGTGCTACCTCAAAAATGGTAATACCCGCCATGTGCGGTGTGAGGGCGTGACGGCTGAAAAAGTTAGCGGGGTTTGATGTTTAAAAATTCCATGTATTCGTCACTTGGGACTTCATGCCAAGGGCGGTCTAACAAGCGAAGCGTTTGTGTGTTTGATGCGTATGGCTCAACGGTTTCAAGGTATTGGCGTATATTGGCTTGGTTGTTTTCTAATTCATCCCGAAATTCTTCAATGTAGTCCTCGTCACCATAAGGTGCTTCCAACCTATCTAAAAAGCGTGTCATTTTTGGCAATTCGTTAATGAGTGCGGTTGCAGGAAAATCAACACCTCTTTCTTGCAGGAAATTCATTATCCTTTCAGCCTTTTTAGCATCAGGTTCATCGCCCCAATTGATACCCGCACTCCAAATGCCTCCACCCAAATCGTAATCAAACCACCTCGGCATACCCTGCGAGTCAATCCCAATGTTGTCACCATGCCTATCAGTGGTTAAACCTCCAACGATTGCATCTGTAATTTGCCCAATGTTGTGATGGGTTTTTCCACCATCAAATGAACCACCGAGAGCCATTGATTTCCAATGATCCCCTGCCCCACTGATGAGGCGTGGTTGCACATTGAAGGTGGTGTTTGGGTAATTGTATTCCGACACTATGGGTAGGCCCAATTCTTCCATGCTTACCCTAAACGGATTTGCTCGTATAGCCATAGCAAGCGATTGGTAATCTGCATCCGAGTCTGCCATATTACCTCCACGCTTTACCACAAATTTTGGGTTTAAGGGGTGAACATAAGGGTCAATATACCGAGGTAGGCTGTGCATTTGTGGCATCATACCCTCCCTTGCTTTGTGCCTCCATGCGTCATACGACATCCCCTCTTCCCATTTGGGAATGTTGAGCATTTCGTCAGTGGGAAGGGGTGCTACATCACGAACCGTGTCCCTCCAATCAGGAGTCCACTCTTTCAACAACGCCCATGCGGTGTCAAAGGCGGTCATTCAAAATTCCTCCTTTGACGGTGGCTTAGGTTGATGTTTTGAGGATCGTGCAAAGCACTTTGGCATTGTTCGCATCGTTGTAAGTGCCTTTGCCCAAATGCTTCATTCACAAAGCGAGCGTTCACTTTGTCCATTCCACCAAACAATTGACCCGTTGTTGCATAATCCCCGCATTGATAGCCGATGAAAAAACCATTTACATCGGGTTCAATGTGAACAATTGGATATTCAAGGCCCAATTCGTTAGCAAGATTTTCTGTTGGATTGACGGGTGGCTTTTCGGGCGGTGGCGGTGCAAAGGGGTCGCCTTCGCTTTTCCAATCCTTAATGCCTTTCAAGAGCGACCAAGCGGTGTCAAAGGCGGTCACCATTTCCGCACCCACCTCGTATTTGGATATTGACCCACATATCTATGGGTGTCGTAAAATTGTTTCAATTTTGCCTCCTTTAT
>Ga0099846_1000004_pt1 | contig 86831 bp, 142 predicted proteins | sample CB_VirMetaG_FD_78180 | JGI IMG/M metagenome (GOLD analysis project Ga0099846, IMG submission 78180) | Freshwater to marine saline gradient viral communities from Chesapeake Bay - CB_1504_1 Viral MetaG | ecosystem: Environmental > Aquatic > Marine > Coastal | place: USA: Chesapeake Bay... | reverse complement strand
CTCTGGTAATAGTAACTCTGGCTATGATAACTCTGGTAATAGTAACTCTGGTAATAGTAACTCTGGTAATAGTAACTCTGGTCATAGTAACTCTGGTAATAGTAACTCTGGCTATGATAACTCTGGTAATAGTAACTCTGGTAATAGTAACTCTGGTAATAGTAACTCTGGTCATAGTAACTCTGGTAATAGTAACTCTGGTCATAGTAACTCTGGTAATAGTAACTCTGGTAATAGTAACTCTGGTCATGGTAACTCTGGTAATTGGAACTCTGGCTATGATAACTCTGGTGATTTTAATACAACCACACCTCAATACAAGAATGTTTTTAATAAACCCTGTTTAACAAGTGTTTGGGAAGTTTCCTGTAAACCTGATTTCTTGTATTTTGAATTAATAGAGGGTAAAACTTATAAAGAATCTTTTATTGAGTCTTTTAATAAATCGAACAAAAAGGATGTAAAGTTATTATTATTATTGCCAAATTTTAATTATACAGTATTTGAAGAAATATCAGGGATTACTAAAGAAATGATTGATAATAAATTGAAAGATTAGTAACAATTCCTACAATCAATTCTAAGCTATCCTATTATAACCTTGTAGGGTAGCTTACCTCAACCTTAGATAACATCACACAGAGTTATACAGTGCGTTATACGGTACATTCCTAATACATCCTACCTAATATATCATTCCCTATTCAGAATTTCATTCCTAAATCAATTTTTCATTTAGTACTTACTTAAAAGTACCTATTCAGAATTTCATTCTCTAAAAATTTAGTGCCTATTCACAATCTCATTTTCGCTAGGTTTTAAATTTAATTACAATAGTGGGTTCATTACAAAATAGATCCGTAGATTAGATTCTAAAATTAAGATTTTTATGAAAAAATATTGGCATGGTTTATGCTAAGAATTTATTTAAGAATTTTATCAGATATTTTTTGGTATGATTTATGCTATATAGCAAGATTTGTGCCAGTATGAATTAAATGGTCAGCTAGTGTTTGCCTCCTACCGTATTCAGTAGCCATAACGTTTTACTTAACTTTTAAGTAGTATAAAGACTGGTAAAAGATATGTCAAACTAATTTTTAAATAAATTTAATATAAATATATTCTTTTTAATTCTATATAAAAAGCTTGTACAATGTTTATATATGTATATTATTCGAGTTGTTCCACTAACTAAATTTAATTAACTTAAAAAGGTGATAAAATTATGTCAATCACAAAAGCTAAAGCTTTAAAAGAGATGCGCGCAACTGCTAAAAATGTAGGGCTTACATTTAAACAAATGAATGTTAAATTGAACGGCGCTTATTTATGGCAATTTGTAGACAGAAAAACAGGTGATAAAGTCTTTTGGAATTGTACTTTCTGGAGTGCTTACGAAAATTGTCAAAATGGATATATTAGCAGCTATGACAGCAAAACTGGTGCAATCGGATTGGGGTTTTAAAAATGAATAGACTAGCATTAATCAAACAAGCTGCAATCAAAGTTCAACCTAAAAAACTTAACAACAAAGTTTTAAACGATGAATTATTTTGCAAAAGTATCTTGCAATCTGAATATAAAAAAGTTAATTTGTCGAATATTGATTTTAAAAGTTTAAATTTTAATTAATAGTTGACTTTTAAATAATAGCGCTTTAATTTGAGGCGCTATTGATAAAAGAAACATTGGATAAATAAGGATTTAAAATGAACACTCAAAAAACAATTAACAAAGATGTTATTAAACATATTAGAGCTGTTGAAAGTAGTTTAAAAAATAGCTTAAACTATGATGAATTTAATTGTTATCACTATGCTAAAATGTTAGATAAAACTAATTGTGAAAATTTACTTAGTGAATGCGTCTTATCAAAATATTGTATTAGTATCTACAATAAATTTATATATCCTATGTATATTTATATAGAGTTTACTAACAATTTTTTATCATACAATTGTTTTGCTGAGCATATGAATTTAACAGTTGACACGGCTAAACAATTGATCAATAATGGTCGGGCTATATTGAATTGTATTAATAATTAATTTTAAGGTTTATTTATGACACGTTTAAGACATATCGACAATAAAACAAAAAGCAAGGTCATTATTGATGTTTCATTGGTAAAATTGAAAGGTAATAAAGATCCCTATCTATCCGTACAATTGCAACAATTAATTGTTAATGGTGGCATTGTTGAAAGTTGGAACACTAAGCAAGATGATATCATTAAAATGATTAGTAGTTTAAACAATGATTTTGCTGATTTTATGCGCTTGAATTCATTACATTTTCACTATGTTGCCAACACTATTTATAATTTTGAAAAGTTGCGTCAACAGGTTTTTAATAATCCTATTTTATCCAGCACTATCGAAAAGAATAAGCAAGATATTATTGAGCAGATTAAGATTGATTTTAATAAATACGCTTTTTATGAAGTATCCCAATTATTGATTGATGAAATAGTTGGTAAACTTATTAATAATTTAAAGGATAAATATTATAATGATGACAACTATTTAGAATGGCTTATTAGAAATTATTCTAGGTATTCAATGGGTAGGAATGTTAAGCTGGCAGATGCTGTCGAAAATTTTAAAAAGAATAAAAAGCTTTATCATAAATTTAGCGATGTGAAAACAATACCGGATAACGAACATTGGACAATAGATCGCTTTTGTAGTTATTCAGGTTTAAGTGTTGATGTTATCAAAGATCTTTTAATTGATAGTGAATATAAAGAAAAGTTAACTGTGATATTAAAAGGTAATGAAGAATTATTAAAAAATAAACTTGATTTACTGTTAAAAAAATATAAGATAGAAACAACTTTTAAGTAATACATTTTAACTAACCAAAAAACAAAGGTGTAACATCATGACAAACAAAATTGCTTTACAATGGTTTAATCATTTCTATATTGAGTTACAAAATAATGTAGATTTCACCTGCATAGAATTATCAGATCTTAAAGGTATAGTAGCTGATTTAAAAGATAACACTTTTATTAGTAGCATATCTTTTGATGATATCAACAATAAAGAAAGTGGCCTTTCAAGATCAATTGAAATTTTAACAACTTGCTTAAGTGCTTTAGATTGTGATTATAACGATTTATCATATGATGAATTTTTTACTAACCTTGAGTATATCTTTAATAATATATCAACGGATGATTTTACCATAGATGATTTACCGTGTGGTGATGTAAGGTTGATTCATGAAAATGAAGTTGATCAGATTTGGAGTGACGAATTAAAGCAAACTATTGAAGAATGTTATGATTTATCGAGTATTAGCGATTTACCTAGTTTTATCGTTGTAGAAATAGACTGGGACACTACAATTAACAATGCTAAAATAGATGGTATGGGGCATTGTTTTGCTCAATATGATGGAGAAGCGCACTATTCAAGCCCTTTTCATATATTTAGAACTAATTAAAGGTAAACAACTATGAAATATTTAACCACTAGCAAAAGTAAAAAGCCATCCAAATCAGAACGTAAACAAATTAAAAATATTAGATCTAACCGTCGGAACCGTCACAATTTTAACGACACTGAACAGGATTAATTATCATGTTCAAATTGTTTCAAAGTGCAGCAACTAGACAACAAAATGAAGAGCTTAAACAATGTAAAAATGATATGGAATACCACCAAGCTAACGCTAGCTTAAATTATATATATGTTACATTGGTAAACGTTGGTTTAACTGATAGCGAGATAGTGAACATATTAAACGAGTTGTTTAGATTAGATTTAAAAAAGTTAGCCTATGTAGGTTATAAAAATAGTATTGTATTAAAAAATGGTTTATTTATTTTAAATAAATAAGTGACTGCTTAATCAGTTTGCTATAGATTAAACGTTATCTAATATTGATTAGATAAAACTAACTTAAAAAGAGGCTTTACAATGTCAATTATCAATTACTCAGATTTTTATAAAATGCTCTCATCTTGCCTTGTTATTGTTCCTAAGCAGGATGTTAGATATTATTTATGTGGGATTCATATTAAACAGGATGCTTATGGGTTAACAATTGAAAGTTCTGACGGACACAGGGCTTTACAATTTAAAACTAGCGAATTTATACAGGGGAGAGCTGAATTCGATATAATTTTAAATGGTGCAGATGTAAAAATATTTTTAGATAAAATTAAATCAATTGGCTATCATAAGACAGATTTAAACGAGGTTGAAATAACAAGTTTTTCGGATGACTTTATTAATTTTAATGTTGATAAGTTAAAATTGATTGATGGTAGATATCCAGATCTTAACAGGGTAATTTGGCCTATTAAAGAGAGAAAAGCTGTCGAAGATGTTTGCTTCAATGCTGATTATTTAGCGGACTTAAAACCGATTGTTAAACCTTTTAAAACAACTAAATATAAACCTGTAAAATTAATATTTAAAAATTCATTTGACAGTGTTCGCGCCACTTTTGAGGTAAGCGCAAAAATTGATGTTATTATCGTTATTATGCCAGCTAGATACTAAGGTTAAAATTATGTATAGCGTAAATTATGGAGTAGATAATCATCACATATTATCTAATTTATTAATTAATAGACAATCAAAACTAGCTGATAAATTACTAACATTAATAGTTAATTAAACGAGCTATAACCTACCTACAAGCCATTATCTAACCTAAATTAATACGGTAATGGCTTATAAAATTTTAACGCCTTAAAATGGCATACAAGAGGCTTTATAATATGGTATTTTTATTCAAAGGTGAAAAATTCAGTTCACTAGATGAGTTAGTAATATTTATTCAATGTTTTAATAGAAAGTGCTTTACAGGGCTTGATTTATAGTTTACATTACATTCTCACTTAGTTAATCACTTACTTAAAAGGCTTTATTATGAAAATTGATAGAACAGAGATTTTTTTAAATTCAACAATCGAAAAATCTATCTTAGACACAATTAAAAATGCTTATAATGAGTCTCATAGTTCTAAAATACTTGAAAATTTAAAAATTGATGGAAACGTTGGTACATCAACATTTTTAAATAATCCTGACTGTAAATTCACTAAAGGTATGGTTACATACTATATTATTGTCACTGTTATAAATAATGATTTAATCCGTGTTGAATTATGTTATAATTATCATAATTAAAACTTTAATTAACAACCTAACAATAAGCCCTTTAACTAGGGCTTTTTTATATCTAAAATTTACCCTTTAAAATCCTTCCTACAAAGCCCTACAATCAACAATAATTTTAATCAATACACTTTATCAACTGTTAAAAGATAATAGATTCTAGATAGTGTACAGGCTTAAATATGGGCATATTAAAACAAGGTTTTAGGGTATTCTATAACAAGGTTATAAGGGTGGGGTTAGAAGGAACTTCTAAAAGTACTGTTAGGAAGTGTATTAATAAGGTTACTCTATCAGGGTATAAGGTCGGGGATGTTAGTTTAGGAGTGTTAGTTGTGTGTAGTTTATTAGTTGTTTAGTTTTGTTAGTTAATTTGTTAGTTTTGTTAAGCACTCACCTTAAGCAACAATCATACCAAAGTTACACTTACCAAAAGTTCCCTTAGTAAAATATATTATATCCCAAAGTTATTTCTATTATTATATATAGTAGAAAAGTTACTTTTTAAAGTGCACTTTTGCACTTTGCACTATTAAGCCCTAAATTGTTTCACGTGAAACATAATAAACTCTCCCCAATAACACTTAGTCAATCTCACTAATAAATAGTCAATCTAACCATATTATACTCTTTGGTCAATATGACCAATAAGTTACCATTCTAACCAACTTACATAAGTATTCACTTTAGCAATCAACTATGAATAAGTATTCATTCTATAAAGTACCCTATCAATAACTATCTCAGATAGTCGAATAACTCACACAGTCAATCCTAAGCGTAGATAATTTTAATAAGGTTACTGTGTACTAAAGTTAACTTTGGATAGGTTAGGATTCGATAGGAAGCGTTCTAAGGGTATTACTGGTTGGTAGGGTAGATATTTTAAAATTAGTAGGTAAGTAAGGAGGGGAGGGGTTGGTGTGTTAAACACCAATATAGCTATTTCACTCCCCACAGACATTACTCTTTCCAGATATTTTCCCTTACAGAACATACCCTTACTAGGTCTACTCTCCACACCCTATATACTCCTAAGAGTTACTTTTCATAAGATTACTCCTTATAGATGTCCTCTTTATAGAGAGTACTATTAGAAGTTCCTTCTAGGTGATATTTCAATATGGGATATTTCACAATAGCTCCTCTATCAAGTTGTAAGCTATTTTAATTTTACCCTTACTGTAGGTATTACTTTTTAGAGATAATGTCTTGTAGAGTGTTCTAGCTAGTTCCTAGCAAGGTATTTTAAAAGAAGTCACACTAAAGATAACAAGATACTACTTTTACAATGGATATTTTGATAAGATGATAATGATATAGGTAGGGTATGTATGATATTTTGGTATATGATATTTTAGATTAACTATTTGATTTTCAATTAGAAGTTTTACTTTAGGTAGGGTTTTCTTAGAAGGGTATTTACCTGATTAACAGGTAGAATTGGTTTTATAGTAAACAGTGGTAGTAAATGATATTTTATTCTTGGTGGTTTTGTATATTATCCTTGTGTTTTGGTAAGGGATATTTTGGTAATAATTATTACCAGATAACACTAACAGTATTAAGTGTATTTATTGATGTATTTTGTATGTATATACTTGTGTATTTTAAGGGTATATTCTGGTAGTTAATTTTAGATGTATTTTTGACAGTAATTTTGGGGGTAATTTAGGAAGGGTTAGTTTTAAGGTGTGCTACCTTAAAGAAGGATATTCTAAGTATTATTTAGTAGTTTAACTCTTTAAGTTTAACTTTTCTAAGTATTACTTTTCTAAGAGTACTCTAGAGGATATATTACAATTAAGCGAGATGAAAGTATATAAATGGCTGTAGCCTTTATTTATTCGGGGATACAAGCCATTTCAGGGTGATTGATTTCTATATTAAGGATGAACTCTTTATATCCTGATTTGAAGTTTCTATGTGGGTAGAATACATAGTGTAGGTTCTTATTAAGTATCTCACCTGTAGAGGGTTCTATTAGTTTTCCATGTTCCCAACAGAAGTTTATCCATTCTATAGTTTCTTTGTGTGATTCATAATACCATAAACCTCTACTGTACCAGTAGTAGTTCTTTCTAGGTTTCCTAAATAGGAAAGAAGGATTTAACATTAATTGGTTACTTAATGATGTAGTGACAATCTTTGTTAATCCTCTTTCTTTTAAGTTGTTCATTAATGTATTGACAGAGTAAATAGTGATACCAAGTCTTTTAGCTGTTGCTCTATTAGACAGTTTGAATGTGTTATCTTTCCTATCGAAACAATGATTATTCTTTACTATTGATAGTAGTAGATTGAAATTCTTACTAGATATTTTACTAGTTTCTTTTGTCATACCAACTGAAAACCCTCCCCTGTATATTTACTTTTTAACATAACACTGTCACTACCTTTACCATAATGGTCTATCCCTAGATAGTCTCTTAACTCAAACAATGTTCTATTGCGGTATACTTCAAAAGATTCATTGACGTATAAGTTATTACTTGTCACTTCCACATAACCACTTCTAAGCACAACAGCAATATTCTTTGACATACTGAATGCGTTATATAATATTTGAGCAACCTTTTTAAGTTCTGGTAGTTCAGTGTTCCCTTGACCATAAGGTTTTAGTCTGAAGAAATCCCATCCACTACCTTTTTCTATACACACTCCCATTGCAAATAGTTCTAACAGTTCTGGAAATCTACATAACTCATTTTTATCTTGTTGGTAAATTAATTCATACTTACCATAAGTTTGCATGGCATAATCTTCAACGGGAAATAAATCTTTTACTGAAAGTTCTTCTCTTTTTCTACGCATATTAATCCTCCTCTGATTTACTAACCACAATTTTCTTTATCTTCTAAATATATATCCACACCAACCCCAATAACCTCAGTAATCTTTAATATTTGACTAAGAGTGAGATCTAAATCCCCTAAGAATAGGGGTAATACATCTTCTGTAGGTATCCCCAATAACTCACCTAGTTCTTTATCTGAATATCTCCTATGATTAAGCCAATCATGTAGTGCAAACGCTAACTTCATCTTAAATGATTCTATAGTACCTTCTAGGGTAGAACGTACATTCTGTTTAAGTTGTTTATAATTCCCTATTTGTTTAAGTTTCTTGTAGCTCATACCTCCCCCTCTGTGCATGGGTTGGCACTAAAAACATTTTTATAAAGCGGTCTTCAAGTGCCATTTTCCATTCCAAATATTGATTAACCTCATTAGTACAAATCACCTTAGCTGCTTGATCGAAACAAGGTAAGGTTTCTATGTTAGGTTTCATAGCTACTCACCGACAAAATCAGACTTAGTAAATGCAAAACTTAACGTTTCTGTGCTAACTTCAATTTGATATTTACCGTCAATTGTTGAAAGCGTTATAGCTGACTGCATATTAGGGCTGAGATATAGCACTTTAAATACCGATCCCTGCTCGACGTGTTTACCTGTATACATTGGAGAGCAAAACGGATGCTCTTTGTTAGGTTCTCCTACCATTGTTTTGTATTTCGCTGTATAAAATTCCATTACGCTGCTAACCTCCTAATTATTTTATTAACCCTAACTCTCTTGCAGCGCAGTAATCCTCAGCATCAGTGAATACATAACTGTCATACTTAATTTTAGCTACACTACAAGAACCATCCTCTTTAATCTTTAAAGTACCTCCCCATGCACCATGTGTACAGAATATATAGTTATTCTTACTGTTGTAGGTGAAGTGTGTACTCTCTCCTAATACTACATATTTATCTGTCATAATACTTTCCTCATTCAATTAATAAAAATACCTGTTAGACACAAAAGCTGCATGCTCTTTGTCGCATCTAGTGCATTTAGTAACAAGCAGTATATCTCTAGTGTGATTACTACCTACAGTCTTAACTATCACCCTTTTGATGTGAGGGCAATTTCTTTTGCTTGGACTGAAAAGGTATGTGATAAAATGTCTAATGTTCATAATACTTCCTTATTAAAATAATCCAGAGGCAATACCAGCAGACATTATTATCATAGGTGTAGTGTTAATATTTCTATTCTTAACATAGATACCATCCAAACACACTCCTTTAGAGGATTTACCACTCCATACATAGTATCCATAATATACCTTCTTACCATACCAATTACGCTTATAAGATGTACATATAAACTTTCTAGAGGTAGTTATGTAATCAGGGCAACATCTCCCTACAGCACCACAATTATGGCAAGGTTTCATCCAGTGTGAACGAACAACACTATCACTTAAGTATTCCCCACAATATTTGCATAAATCTGCATTTTCCCACTTGCCCTCGTATAATATTTTATCTGTCATAAACCCTCACTCCATTCCTTCCAGAATTTATCATGACCTAGTATATACTGTTCTAAATTATCTCCATAGTAATCCTCTCGCTTATCCTTTCCATGATAGGCATCTGTAAAACCTCTTTCAAAACTATCTTCTGGATTCATACTAATCTCCTGTAAATTCATAAATTAAAACACCATTAGCAGTAACACATTGTATCCTATATTCTAACACTTCACAAATAACATTACTAGATGTTTCTTGTCTAATATCTTTATATGTGGATACTTTCTTGAACATCTCAATAGTATCTAAGTCTTTAACTACCTCTAACTTAGTCATATCGTAATCACCACCTATTAGAATAGCTTTATACATTATCCACCTCCTCATAAAACTCTATAGCATTCATCTTGTTAGAATACATCTGTGTATGGTTAGTCATCTCAGACTGACATTTATCACATTCAGAATAGTGACAGTCAACTTCTTTAGATTTACCTTTGTAGGTTAGGGTATTCTTAGATATCTTATCAGTAAAGCATCCTCCATCACCACAATTACATAATTCTTTATCACTCATAAGGGTTTATGCCTTCATTAATACAACACCAAAAATCCCAACCTTGAGGAGTATTATCCCACTCAAATGCAGCTATAAGTGGTGAATCTTCTATGTTAAAAACATAACTTATTGGTGTAAAGTCTTTATGTGTAACAACCTTAAACAACTCTATATTAGCATTACCTCTACCGATAACTTCAGATACTTCCTTAAAACATGGTATATCTTTTACATGTGGTTTCATTAGACACTCTCCTCTATAATTAAATCTCTGTATTGTATTCATATATGCTCATTAGCTACTAATTATCTTATTAAACACATCCCTGTTACTAGGATGAATTATGATTGTATCATACGAAATATAAAATTGTAAAGATAATTCTGTCAATACTTTACTCTTTTTAAAAGGTTCCCAAGGTAATGTGAATAATCTTTCTTTCCAAGTTCTATATACTAGAGTGTGTTTATGTGTAGGTACATAAGGTGACTCTATTATTTTGTAGCTTTGATTTATGGGATTTTCTTCATAGCTCGTTAACATCACTCACCTGCCTTTGGCGGCTCCGGTAATGGCATCCAGTGTGTGACTCTTTGAACTGGATATGATGTTCCAGAATAGAACGATTTGCCTTGGGTAAATGCAACACTAACAACTGGAGAGTTAAAGCTGCTTAAATGAGAAATTAAAACAGCTCCTGACTCAGGCAATCTATCATCAACACTAATCCACTGGCTTTGTGTGCGGGTGTTTTCGAGTTCAGATATTTTTTGGTATAAACAGTTATGGCAATGAATTGCACCTTTTGGGGCGATAAACTCTTTACCACAAGAGCATTTACCCATGTAACTATTTTCAGGGAATAAATTGTTCATTTATCACCGCCTTGGATGGTATTCACTCCTTCGCGTAGTTGTTTGGCTTGTTCTCTTCCGTGATTTTTGTAAAAATCAAACTTATCATTTGCTATTTTTCTTGCCTCTATAGCGTCTTCTTTTTCATCAAATATACCTAAATATTTTGTAACACCATCAACTCTAATTGTTGCTTGCCATTTACTTGTTTGATTATGGTATATAACTCCATTAAATCCACTCTTGTTATCAAATCTAAGTGGTTTGTTTTTATTATTAATACTAACTGTCACGTCCCTTAAGTTTGACCACCTATTATCTAATTTGTCACCATTGATATGATCAACGACATTTGTAGGAAAACTCCCGTTCATATATAAAAACGCTAGCCTGTGTAAAGGGTATTTCCTATTGTCAATTTGAATGACAATATAACCATATGCATTTGGTTTATTATTAACACTCGAAGATGATCTCTTTTTATAAAGTTTTTTACGTAGTAGAATACCTGTTAGTGGATCATATGTGTATAACTCTTTCAACCTCCCTTGTGTTACATTTTTTATTCTCAAAATATCTTTATCATTCATAATCATCATCCCCATAGTTATCTAATTCTTGCTGCTCGTTTTCTTCATCCCACTCTGGCGGGTAGTCGTTGTGTGGTATTGGGCTGTAGTTCATAACTTCCACTCATGATTTACATCTGGCACAAAGCAAGTTGATATTCTCCAGTCCCAACCACTTCCAGCCTGATGAAATTCACTTCCAGCGTGATAAACTTCTTCGCTTGTCAATACAACCCACCCTCCAAAAACTTTCGCTCTTTGATTGCAGTCATCTATTCTTTCAAATTCCATAAACCCCTCCCCCCTAATTAAAAACCAATTATAAAACAGATTCGATTGCTAAGTGGTCTGACGAGTTACTCAATCACCCCGCCAGCTTCAATAAACTTTTGCTCGAATTCTTTTATGTATTGGTTTGGGATTGTTGCCTTCTCTATTCCCCAGAATTCAAGCTCCAAGTCTGGAGTTTTACCATCTTGAATTAACACATCATCAAAAACAATTACAGCACATCCGGTTTCTAGCACATACCATCTATCATGTTTTGTTATTTTCATTTAAATTAACTCCTTAATTGTCTATTTTATGTATAGTAGCATCAATATCACCCCAAATCAAGTGTTTTTATGTAAATTAACCTTTATTTCAACTAAAAACCCATATAAAACTTCTTAACTTCATCTCGACATATAATGTCACTATAACGTATCTTACGTTTAAGTCTTATCCTTGTCAAGTCTTTTATCCTAGATAATGCAACATAAGCCTGACCATGACTAAAACAACCTCTACCAAAGTCTATAGCACAATCTTCTATAGTAGAACCTTGTGCGGAGTGTACACTACAAGCATAACCTAACATAATAGGAAACTGTTCAAATGATGCCTCTACAGACTTCTCTATCCCATTACTCCCTGTTTTATATTTAAACTTCTCCCAAGTATTGGTAGAAATAAATACATCCTTCCCACTATTTAATCCTACTACAATTCTGCTGTTACTTATGTATTTGATAATCCCTTTATCACCATTGACATAACCACCTTCATCACTATTACTTTTAATAAGAACCTTTAACCCTACTTTTAATTTAAGGTTGACATCCACAGGGTGTTCATCATCAGACCACTTACCTGTAATTTTAGCTTTAAATATCCACTCTTTATTAAAGTTATTGTCGTAGTATTTATTATTAATTATCTCAGCATCTTTACGGTAATTGCATAAGTGTAAAACTTCTTCATCCTTATTGTAAGGTAGTGCTATAGAATTAATCTCGTCAACAGCTCTTTTATAGTTTATATCCTTACTGCGAATACTGTTTAATATTTTAACATGTCGTAAATTCTCTTGTCTAAAGCAATGTGTAAGTTTCCTAGTTTTAAAGTCCCAAGCATCACTACTAAATATAAATGGATTCTCATAATACTTATAAAACACTTCCTCATTAATTACAGGCTCAAGCTGGTGGAAATCACCTACTGTAACTATCTGTATTCCACCAAAAGGTATATCTTTCTTAGTTGCGATTCTAAGTTTAGTGTCTATTAAATCAAAGTGATCTGCTCTAATCATAGGAGCTTCATCAATAATAATTCTTTTAACAGCACCCCCTGAAAATATTTCGCTGGTGGTTTTACTAATTCTGTTTATCTCATTATTACTAGGAAACCCAAATGGTAGAGAGAACATTCTATGAGCAGTCATACCTCCGACATTCAGTGCAGCAACACCTGTAGGGGCGCATACAACAGTATCCTCCAATGATGAATTTAATATTCTTCTTGTTAGATGACTTTTACCATACCCAGCACTAGCAGTAATAAATACATTACTCTTTCGTTCAGATACTTCATTGAATATATTATCTTGCTCAACACTCATTATAATTGTACCACCTTAATATCATTATCTGTGTAACAATCACACTTACTAGCTGATTCTACAGAATCTTTAGCTGATTTACCAGCTCTAAAAGCACCTTCAGCATATTGGCATCCAGACCCAACACTTAAGAAATCCGTGTGTTTATCCATGTAGGTGGTACATTCCCATTTTAGAGATGGTATTTTTAATATTTTATAAAAATAATTTTTATAATACTCGACTGTTATATACTTATCCACGGTAAATTTATTATTAACATCTTGTATAATCAGTATTATAACATCACTATCTCTTGGAATATCTAAATACCCATATTGCTTGTAGAATTCAGCTTGCCTATTCAACTCATCACTGATACCACATCCAGTCAAATATTTTTTAAAACCTAATTTACGTATTTTAGTTGATTTCCCCCTAATAAAAGTTAGATTATTATCATTATAGTAATGAGTACATTGGCTATCAGTAGCTACAACCTTATTTTTAAAATCTATCGCTATAGTCGTCATCTTAATGCCACCAATGTGTCAGATGTTTATTAATAGCTTGACTTACAATATTCAAATCAACCTCCCTCTGTGACTTCTCTACTTTCCATTTAATTTTAATGGAAGGTAAATCTTTTAGTTTAAGTACTTCTATACTTCCACTATTCCACTCATAATCAAAATACTTAGTTGTAGCATATTCATCTTCTAGGAGTCTCTGTAAAGCGTGTGACACAACTTTCATCCTATCGCAGTACTTATCCCTATTAACACTAACAAAACACGTCTCAGAGCGTTGTACAGATTCCATATCCTTGATACAGATTTTCATTGCTGTAAGTAACACTCTGTAGTCGTACCCTCTGTATTCCCATAATAATGACCTAAATAGGAATATATTCCTGAATAAGTATCTTATATTAGTTAATAACTCTTTCATTACTTACCTCCAAGAGTAAACTTATAATCAACGAACACTTCAGTCTTGCTGTACTCTAAATTATTATTAAAAGGGAACCCTGTAAACCACTGACTGTGATGAGAAATTCCGTAGGACACATTACCATTTTCTTTATACACCTCAATTCTAGCAGAGATAGGGTTTGTACCACTACCATCCCTCCATTTAATATCACTCTCCGTAAATTTATACCCAGCGCCTAATTTAATATAAGTTGGTGTAGAGGTACACCCTGACAAGAGTAATAAACTAACTAACAGTAACTTTTTCATAATATATCTCCTTATTTAATTAACTGTGGTAAGTTTATTATAATATGCACCTCTTGTCAATAAATATTTTAACTTATTTTCTCCCAATACCAAGTATCTTCTTTCTTAGGGTGAGTGTGAGGTTTCCACACTACAAATTCATTCATACCAATATTAGTGATAACTCTAAACATTATAGAATATTCTTGTTGCTCTGTTTTACCTATATTCCCATAATCAACTTGACACTGTAAACCTTTCTTAGATAATTCTTGAATTAAGACATACTTCATAGTTGATAGTTTATCATTTATGTCTTTATTCATTAATATAAACCCTTGTCAATAATAGTGTCAATAATGTAATCCTCGAAATGTTCAACTGCCTTTAAAGCTGAGTTATAGTTATCAAATATCAAAGGATTACCCTCCCTGTCGCATAAAGGTAAAAAACTGTACTTAGTTTTCTGCTTACATTCTTCACCGTAGTAAACTCTTACTGTGTAATGATTATTATTTTTCATTTTGTAAACAACCAATCTATTTTAGGATACCTTGTGTATTTTTTATTGTACACTAAGAATCCATGCCATACCGCATTTGCAGTAGGTTTCTCATCTACACCTTCTGTACAGCTCACCCTATTACCAAATGAATAAAACCACTCTAAAGGCCACTCCTTGGATTTATGCTTCTTACTCCTTGAAATAGTCTCTAAAGTTGTAGCTCTATTGAATACTATCACGTTATCACACAAAGTTAATGCGTGGTCAATGAACTCCTCAGTTAATTTAAATGGAGGATTAAACACTATACATTCTACTTGTTTAGGGATATCTAGTTTATTTACAGTAAGAAAATCTTTTATGAAGTCTTGATCTCCATTACCATATTCGATTAAATCTGAAGTGTAGCATAACTTACCATTATTTTGTAGGAATGTAGATATTTTACCTAATCCACTACAAGGGTCGTAATAGATTTTAAACTTATCAAAAACACCTCCCGTATATGCAGAATGTAGAGCGTCAATAGGTGTATTATATAAATGATTCTCCTCTGTGACACTATTCTTTTTTGTATTAGCACTACTCATTAAACCATACCTCCCCTAAAACATCATACTTAACACTAATTCTCATACACTCACAAAATATATGATAGCAGAAATCATTGTTTGTATGTAGAAATAATTTACTAAACATGTCTCCAATAAAGTACATTACCCAAGAATATTTTTGTTTGATGTAATTACTCATTTAAAACTCCTTTAATTGGTCTGCAACACTAATTACATTAGGTATTTTCATCTGTGTCCACAGTCTAACAATACAAGGTCTATCATCTATAGCTGACACTACATTAAAATTATTTCTAATATAACTATCAAATAACTCTTTCTTTATAATAGTGTCCTTCTTCATGTCTCCTTCACTACGCATGAATAGATGAAAACCACCATTTTCAGGTACACATCCACTCATCACATTATCCATAATCCATGTGTAAGTTTTATCTTTACAAACAGCATCCCTTCCTGATAGGAATATGGGTGTTACCCCTTCCTCAATAATACCATGAATCATTGATATAACCTCTTTACGAGGTAAATCTTGGTCAACTTTATTCCAATCATAGGGTTTACGACCATTCATATCTGCAATAGTGCCATCTACATCTATAATCACAGCTTTAGGTTTTGAAAGGTTAGGTACATAAAAATCATAATCAATATATTCTAACCACTTTAACCATTGACTCCACAATACATTATGACCAACCCCTCCATATCTTTGATTATCCCTTTTCAAAGCTTCTTCATAAGATATTGGAAACTCTTTGATTATATAATGATAATCATTCTCTATAGACCATTCTAACCACTTTTTACGTATATCATGGTTAAGGTTAGTGTCGCTCACTACAATGTTACTACGTTGAATAGAAGCCTCTGTAGCTAGTTGGTCTATCATATTAGTGACCCGTTGCTCATTAGCTCTAGTAAACTTATACTGTTGCCAATTTCTTACTCCTCCATTAAATAACGCAAACCTAAATTCATCCCTATTTAAGTCTACAAAATCACCCCTATTACGTGTAAATTCAGTACACCAAGTTGTTTTGCCTGACGCTGATATGCCTACAGTTAAAATTAATAATGGTTTATCCATTAATAGTTCCCTCCTAAATCCTTAAAATACAAACCATTAGATTCTTTATCGTTATAATATTTTGTGACTAATACTGTGTGACTAGAAAACACTAAATAAATCTCAAAAAAGTCTAATATATTTAATTTGTCAGGTCTTAGTTCATCTCGAATAAAGTCTTTCTGATTTACGAATGCTTTTTGTAAAGTAACCATCCCCATGTGTTTAATAAACCAATTTGTTAAATGGGTATCTCCTATGTAATCATCTGGTATAAGTTTATTTCTCAAGATAGTTCTCCAATAAATTGTATTTCGAGTTAGTGGTTAATTTATCAAATAACTCCGTGAATGTCAAATCTTTATTTTTCTTTTTACTAAAAAGTAGCCCACATACAGGGTAGTCTTTAACTTGCAGAGCAAATTCTTTCTGGTCAGTTATATCCTTACTAGAATCCCACAATATTTGATACTCTGTTTTGCAGTTTTCAACTGAATTCATATAAGGTTTAAATCTTTCTTTGTCCTCTGGAAAGATGCTTAAATATTCATCCTGTTCATTCATAATAATTAGATCCATAATACGTCTGTTACTCAACACCCCTTCACCTCTTAAGTGGTGAGCTGCCACATATGCTGGATTCTTAACTTTAATTCTTGGAACACCCGACTCATCATACAACACATAACCTTCGTTCAGTTCTCTTAACTCTTTAGCTGCTTTAATACAACATTCAATTGTATTAAATACATATGATTTAGGTGTACGTATGTTATACGAGTATATATAGTTTAAAAAGAAGTAATCATCCGAATAATTTGAGTATTCACCTGAAACATTATTTCTAACACTTAGTAAATAAGCACAACTTTCACTATATCGCGTAACTACCCTATTTTCAGGACTAACTACTTCAAATATATATGTAATATTCTCAAGAAAAAACTCTGAAACATCCCCTAATGATTCCTCAATTAAATCCTTCCAAGATAAGTTAGTGCCATTAATCTTTAATTCACCGTCTGGCATAATCATACCTCTTGTACGATATAACCATTCACCTTTATAATAAAATAGACTTACTATACTACCATCTACTTTCTCATAGGCAGTCATTTTAGTAATGTCGTAATCAACACCTTGTTCTTCACCCTCATTGAAGAATCTATCAAAAGAACGACTTACTACAGTGAATTCTTTCTCCATAGTAGGCATCGAAACACCAAAATCGTATTCAGGTATTTCTAACACTAAACTTCTACACTCTCTAGTTATATCATCATACTTTGGTGAATTTATTTGGTCATAATTTAAACAAACAAGTTTAGGATACTTATCATTAGAGGTGACTTTAATACCATATTCCGAAGTCAATTGACCTAATGCTTGTTCATACCAAATACCTCTCTCACAGAAACTATTTAGATATTCTAATACCTTCATCCTACTCCCTCCATTTTATATACATTACAAATTTTTCATTAAGTTTACTATTTTTATCAATAAAGTCAACATAAGTTATATCAGCCATAAATCCACCACCACAATCAGTAAGTTCTGTGTACTCTTGTATGACTTTATTACCAGACCTGTAAGGCAGGGGTCTATAAGGTGTTATTTGATTCATTAGTAATCACCCATTAACCAATCCATACCATAATCATCTACCCAATTCTTCCCATTAAGGATAGTTTCCTCATAACACTCCCCAAACTTGTTAAGGATAACTTTAGCACACATACCGTTGTAGTATATATTTACAGCAGCATTTTCTGGGTAATCCTCAGTATCAACATACTCTAACCAGAAACACTTGTATTTAATACTCATAAGACCTCCTCAATCGCTCTGTATTCAATTATTTACCTATACCCTAGGCTACCCTACTACTTACCCTTTAAAGTTCACTACAGAAGCTTACAGCGCTATCTAGGAACTCTTGGAAAGCACACCCTCTAGGGCTATTGTATATATTATGGAAATATAGGTATTGCTCAATTTCGTAGTCAGTGTATCCAAAGTGTTTTAGTATGTCAATCATTATTTACTCCTATTATTCTATTAACTCCTATACTGAAATAATTGTCGTCCATCTCTATTCCAATAAACTTACGATTAAGGTTTTTAGCAGCTACGCCTGTTGTACCACTGCCCATAAATGTGTCTAAAACAGTTTCTCCCTCATTACTCCACGATTTTACGTGGTCTATTGCTAATTTGTCTGGAAATGTTGCAGGGTGTAGGATGCTCAGTTTGTCTTTTCTTGCGCCTCTCGGCAAATACCAAATGTTGATCTTTTGTTTATATTCTTTAACTACACCCTTTGCACTCCTATTACTCAGATCGTCTGAATCCTGCCTCATTGTGGCGGTTCTTTTCTGACCAAAGTTTGTTGTTTTTTCCATTAATGGATTGAAAGTGTCAGGTCTCCCCTTGCTAAAAATAAACATATACTCCCAGCATTGCTCATATCTGTTGTGAGTTTGCGGTGGCTTATTTGTTTGATAAATCATGGTATCATGCAAATTAAAACCACATTCCATAGCATATAAAGCTTGCTTAAAGCTTGTGCCGGTTTCGCTGCCTTTAATAGTGGCATCACCAACAACCCAGACGACAACCCCACCTTTTTTAGTCACCCTAAACAAATCAGACAATACGGATTTCCATACTGACTCATTCCATTTCTCGTTGTTTCCGTTGTAACTTCTTAGGTTATCATATGGTGGGGATGTGACTGTCAAATCAACACTCCCACTTTCAATTTCCTTCATCCTCTCTAGACAATCTCCTTTCATTAACCACATTTTATCATCTCTATAATCAATCATTATTTACTCCTCCTAGTTAAACTTCACATATCTTACCATAACTTCTTTACCTGTCAACCTTTTAAATACGCTTATTTTAAAATAATATCCTATTAATAGTGAAATAGTTATTGACAGATTTAATATACGTGTTAGAATAAGAGTATGGATAGAGATAAAACTCTTTTATGTGGTGAGTAAAACCATTGCGCATATTAATCCATATTCCACTACAATGCAAGAGTGGATAGCGTTAGGGAGGAGAGTATTAATATATTCTCGGTTAAGAAACGCGATAGCCTGTATGACTGTTTAGAGTTGTATGAAAAGTCTTAACCTCCCCTAGTCTAAACAACTAGGTGTACGTAAACAAGTCACTAATTGATTTGTGGAAACTAAATATTTGGGAACCTCAAGAAGATATATTATCTTTCTAGTAAATTCTAATCTATTTTATGATAACTTCTATCCTAATCCTGCGTAATAAGTCATAGGGACTTTTCCATATTTTTATGGTTGCTGGGTAGGGTAGCTTTTATCTAAAATTTAGAATTTCCTAAGAAGATATATTAAAGAATACTCTTAAAGAAGTAACTCTTAAAGAATAATATATAAGAGTACTCTTAGTGGTCATAATACCACTAAAGGTTATATCTATTAAGATAATATCTATTATGATAACTATTAACTATTATCGGGTAGAATACTTATTTATATTATTACCAGTACAATATAATAGGTATATGAATTATTTTAAGGAAATAGTGAAATAGTTCTTGACAGGTTTAATATATGTGTTAGAATTATTATAAGAGTAGAGATAAAATAAAGGAAATAACATGAGTAGATGCCGTAGTTGTAACCGTAGACTAGAGGGTGAATTATTATCAACACTAGATAACGGAGATGTAGAAGATATGTGTTATGTTTGTCTAGGTCAAGTGTATAATGAATATAGTTATTTAGATGACCATGAGTACGTGCAGGGAAACCTTAAAGCAGGGTTAACTTCACCTATTTTAACAAAAGAGTAAAATAAATGTTGACATGTATATTTTTATATGTTAAACTATAGTATAGACAGTGAAAAAAGTTATTATTTAGTGTATTTAACTAAATAGTGGTCAATTTGACTAATAGGAGTATTTATGAGGGAAGAAGATTGGGGAGTTATTGATGGCTATCCTGATGCTAACCAAGATGGATATTTAGATATTCACAGTGATGAGTGTGAACCACTTAGTACAGAAACTATTTAAAATAGATACACAGGTATTTGCAGGTAACGATTGAAGACAGAGAGGATATTCTAGATAATACTTGAGTCGAGTGGTTTAACTCCACAACCTGCTCCAATTTAAAATAAAATAATTATAATCTGCCGAATGAGTTTGACGAAATGTGCGATCATTCCACTTGAAAAGGAGATTGTAATTATACTTACAGCAACACCCTTCCAGCTACCCATAAGAACAGCTCCCTGCTTAGGGTTACTCTTTAATATAATATTTTGAGTCTAATATAAGAAACATTAAGACACTTGTAATTGTAAAGGTTCTCATTAACAAACTGGTATTATATTATAATTGTGTATATGTAGGTATCCAAGAGTGTGTAATTCCTATAAATGTGCCTACCTAATCCTCTAAGTATAATGGGGAGAGCTAATAGCTTAGTGTGGGGTTAAATGACAGAGTTTGCAGCGGCATATACACAATAACTATTTCCAACAAAACTACTACACTTCCTTATAGTGCATCCTTAGTAGTTATCCTCAAAACCTGCCCACAGAACAACTATCATAGCGTAGGTTCCCCTTTAAGGTAAGTAAGGAATATTACATTCCCCCTATTAAGTCCCTCCTCCTGCTTAGTGGCTTACCTTATTTTTTATTTTATATCGTCATTGTATTGATTGATTACTATCTCATGCAGTGGTTGATAAGTAGGTATTTTATAAGTTTTGACTGTTAAATAATTTATCACAACAGCACAAAACTACATCAATCAACTAAACAATATTTGAATCGACACGTTCGATAACAGAATTAAGGGGTAACAAATGGCAATTTTTAAGGCGTTAGCCAATAAAATCACATCGGAATCCGGTGCAGATGTAACAAAATGGATTGATGATGACGGGTCAAGAGCGCTTGTATCACAACCAACAAATTTGCCACAATTTGATGGCACTGTCGTGTCATTTGTTAGAGCTAACGCTAATCAAATGTTTTTGCAAAATGACATTATCCCGCCCCTGTTGTCACAGACAGGAATGCCAAATGGGGCGCAAGGCGAGAACAGCAGCGGCGGTTTTACTTGTACAGGTTTAGACCGATTAGCAAACGGTAATTGGATAGTCGGCAATCACGGGATGAGCAGTGGAGCAGACCCAACACAAACACCGTCCATAGTAATATTAAATCCAGCCAGAACAGCTATAGTTGCAGAGTTCGATATGAGTGGAGCCATATTAGCCAATGGTGGCTCAATTCAGGGTGTCGCGGTTGCAGCAGATGGAACTTATTATGTTGCGGCAAGTGGCGCAAGCCTAATTCTTCATATAGATACTGATGGTTCAAAGCTTGGCGAAATAGCAGCAACAGACGTTAACGCTTTAGCTTACGATGCTACTCGCCACGGCTTGTGGTGGAAAGATGACACAAATGCAACTTTGCATTTTTATGATCTTACTACTAGCGCAGAAATCACAGAAAATAACTTTAGCGTGTCAGGCGGCATTGACCATATAACTGTCACCGATGATGGCTACTTATTAGGTACAATTGGCGCTAATGGCGTGCAGGGAATTGTGCTTTGCTACGACACGCAGACGAAAGTTAAAGTTGGTAGATTAATTGAGTTAGAAAACTGTCAAGCCATTGAGGGCATTCACTACGACTCAACAACAAAAATTATAACTATTGCGAACGATGGTGGTTTTCATACTGAATCAACACCACCGATTAGTATATCTCTAACGTATGACGCTAGTGAGTTAATTTTAAGCCGTACAAATTTTCTAGGGTTACACGGTAAAATAACACTAACGGGTGCAGCGCCAAGTAATCGTGAATTGATTATTGGGCATGAAAAAGCAGAGTCTAGCGCACCCGATGTTGGTTGGGCTTTGTATGGAATGAGCAACAATAAATTAAGACTGCAAGTGTTAAGCCAAGACGGTAATCAAATTGTTTTGCGCGAGTGGTCTGTCACTAGAGGCGTAGAGTTTAGTTTTAGCATTTACTGTGATATTGACACAAACACAATTTATGGTGAGTTTGACGGGGTAGAAGTAGCGCCAAGCGGTACAACGCTCAGCAGTCCATCGGCATTGATTGATGGTATGAATTCTGACTATTACTCAGTAGGTGAGCAGGCGACTGATACCTTTCCCGCGTCATTCTCAGTTAAGTCACTAGGCGTATCAACTAGCCTTGCCGAGTTCAATCAATTAGCAACTGACATACAAGTCGACCCAATTAGTAACACAGCGCCATCTGTCCCAACACTGTCAGCATCTAGCACAAGCCTAGCGGCAGGCGGCACGGCAACGCTAACTGCATCAAGTACCGATGCAGAAAACGACAGTATAACGTTTAACTGGTCAACTGACGCAGGAATATTAAGTTCGACAACTGGCAACAGCGCTGTATTTACAGCGCCAAGCGGTTCGAGTGCTGTTACTGCAACGATTAGCTGCACGGCTTCGGATGGTGAGCTAACCAGTTCAGCGGGTACGATTAGTATTGATGTAGCGGCAGTTGTCATACCCGACACGATAAAACCCGTCATAAATCTTGTACCAAGCACTTTGGTTTACAACCTGACAGTTGGTGATACGTTCACACTACCAACAGCTACATTGACTGATAATGTTGATTCAACAATTAGTATAAGTCCTGTCAGTAATACAGTTAACACTACTTTATCAGGTACTTATTCAGTAGTATATGCAGGATACACAGATTCTTCTGGTAATATAGCGGATAGTGTAACTATAACTGTTAATGTATCCCCTGAGATTCAATCTACAACTTCGGTATCTATCATAGATATTCCAGATGGTACTTATAGTTGTATATTCTTAGACGCAGTATCTGGGGAATTGATTCTTAAAGCAGATTTAGAATTCATAAGTGAATTATCGGAAACAGTCACTTTGCCTGTATCATCTGGTACTAATTATGAAGTAGCTGTTAAAAACAATCCTTTAACTCATTACACAGGTAAACTAGGAGTAACAGTTTAATGGCATTAGTTGGACAATGGGGTGAAGTTGGATCTTGGTTTAACACCTCTAATCCAACTAGCCAACCAGTTATAACCTTACCCTACTATAAAGAAATTATATTAGTAGGGTCTACTTACACACCACCTCTAGGAGTAGTTAATGACTTAGAGGATGGAATACTTAGTGTATCACCGGACAATTCAGTTAATGTACAGCAGGTAGGGGAACAGGTTTTAAAATATAATTACCTTGACACTTCCAATGTTTTAGCTGAAGAAGTTGAATTAAAAGTATTTGTAGTGAGTGACATTAATCCAAGAATAGGTGATTATACACTATCCTACTTAGATGGTTTGAATAAAGTAATACCTGAATATGATAATGAAGTTATCTTAGAGTTAAGTTGTGTCAACAGTTTTTCTGAAATAGGTTTTAATAATTTTGATAAATTAGTAATCAACATTGGTAATGAGTCGTATGATAGTTCTACTGATGTAGATAAATTATTCATATTAGATGGTGATAAACTTCAACTACAAATAAGTGATATCACTGAATTAGATGCTGGTAACTATACACCTGAGTTAATAGGGTATAACACTAGATATAATGATGGTTTGTTGATAAATGGTGAAAGACTAAATAAACTTAAACATCCAATACATGTTTTAAGATAAGGAGTACATTATGCCTTTTGTAAAAGGTGATCCAAGAATAAACAGGAAAGGACGTTTAGACGGAGCTAGGAATAAAGTTAACGCTCAGAGGGATATATCAAAAGCTGTTTCTTCTGGTAAGTCCTTACAAGACATAGTTGTATTCCTTTCTGAGAAACTTGATGATGATAAAATAAGCGAGACTCAGAAGAATAAATACTTAGAGCAGCTTATTAAGATTAAATTAGATTTAGCTAAACAAGAGATTAAATTGTTAGAGGAAAACACACCAAAACAGGATCAACCTAAACCTAAAGGTGAAGTGATATATCCTAAAGCAGTGTTTAAATCTTCACAATAATAATTTAACAGGAGGAGTATTATGAGTATTAAAAATGAAACGGTTACAGGATTAAGTAACTTTATAAAAGCATTCCATAAAGACTTGCTAGATGGTGTAGCTACAGGATGGTGGGGTGAAGTTTCTGGTCATAAAGGTGATTATTTAGGTATTAATTTTCTAAATAAAGACTTTTTAAATGTTTACGAGTTAATTGAGTTTATTAAGGATAACAAAGAAACCTTAGAAGATAAAGATTTAAAATACTTTGGTGAACAAGCCTCTATTGTCAACTTCAGACTAGAAAGAAAGCGGCACTATATGTACGAGATTCAAGTAGAGGATGTTGTTGAACCTACTATTGAGGTGTCAGAGGATGACTTCACAGAAGATAAAATAGAAAATAATTTCAGTGAATCTATCTCAGAAGAAGAATTTATTGAACAAATGACACTTAAAGAGCAGGTCTTAACATTTAACAGTGATCCTAGTGAATTGCAGGTTGTAGTAGTTGAATCTGAAAAAGTACAAGAAGTAGAAGATGTTCAGTCTGATGTTAAAACTCCAGATTGGGATTTAGCTAAAAGTTATATCGTAGATTTACCTGATGCTGAAGCTAAGGTTGCTTTAGTGAAGTATGCCTCTGAGTTTGGTATTACAGAAGATTGCTTTGATAAGCGTAAAGGTTACAGTAAGTTATTAGCTACATTCAGAGGTAAGTGGAACGCCTTGAATAAGGTTAAGTAGAAAGAGTTTAGGTCGAAAAGGGTAGCTCCCCTGTTAATGCTATTATCATTAACTAGACCTCTTGTTTAAATCCTATAATAGGGGAGTATTTGTTTTGAAAGTAACCGATACTAAAAGTTTTATCGAGAAGTCTAAGTTACTACATGGTGATAAATATGATTATAGTGATACAGTTTTTACTAAGAGTAGGGATAAAGTATCTATAAGATGTAAGAATTGTGGAGAATTATTTAATCAGAATGCAGGTAATCATTGTAACGCAGGGAACGGGTGTCCTCAATGTAGCGGTAAAATTAGTAAAAGAAGACTAAGTATCGAGGAAAGGATAAGTAATGCCAGAGATTTGCATGGCGATAAGTTTGATTATTCTGAGTGGGGTGTAAAAACATCTAAAGAAGTTGGTAAAGTGACATGTACTAAGCATCATATTAGTTGGAATATTTCTTATGATAACCATGTAAATCAGGGTAAGGAATGTCCTTCTTGTCGGTATGAAAAGTCCTCTTTGTCAAAGAATATGGGTTACATCGAAGCTGAAAGAATAATATCCACAAAGTTTAATCATATAACTATACATGAAGACTCCTACAAATCTTTTACAACAAGTTGTAATTTTACATGTGATATACACGGTTTATTTCATAAAACACCACAGTTAGTGTCATTGAGTGTATATGGTTGTTCTGAGTGTGCCAAAGATAATGGTTCTTACGGTAATGATTCTTTATCACAAGAAGATTTTTTCAATCCTATATCTGTTAGACTCCCTCACTGCGATTTCTCTAATTCAATTTATATTAATCAAACAAGTGAAGTAACTTTTTATTGTAATAAACATGGGAAGTATCACACCACAAAGGCTCAACACTTAAAGTTAAGTTCAAAAGGATGCGTTGATTGTAGCATAGAGTCTTCCTCTAGGAAACAGGTCGGGTTTTTAAATAATACTATTGTAGAGAGAAACAAGAGTAAATACCTAAATAAAGAAAACTTCCTATATATTGTACGCCTCCCTGATTTAAGTCATAACGTATACAAGATAGGAATGGCGTGTATACCTGTAAATAGATATTACAAACTTAAAAAAGACTTTGGTAAATTAGATATAATTAAAACTTATCCATTAGATACTTATAATTGCTTCAAGTTAGAGCAGAGTTTACATAGACTTTTCAGCGACAATAAGTACACTTTACCGAATAATAATAATATAGATGGTAGTAGGAAAAGAGGTATAAATGAACTATTCAAACTTGATAGGGAGGATATTATTAATATAGATGAATATATCTCTATTTACAAGTTAAATTTGTTAGGAGGAGATTATGTCATATGAGAGTTGGGAAGACGTAAAACCTCAAGAAGGGAAGCAGCAATTAGCAATTGACTTAGCAGGTGAAGTGGATTTTATGCTACTTGGCGGTGCGAGGTTCGGGGGAAAATCAGAACTACTGAGTATGATACCTTTGAAGTTTTCTGATGACCCTAAATTCAGGGGAATCTTCTTTAGAAGGCAATATGATGAGATAATGGGTGCTAACTCTTTGTGGGAAAAAGCTGAAAATATGTATACGTTTTTCGGTGCGGTTCCTAAATTATCTGCTAAGAGTTGGAGATTTCATAGCGGTGCGTTGCAATTCTATAGACATATGCACGTCGAGTCTGATAAAGAGTCCCATAGGGGTAAAGGTTATTCCTTAATAGGTTTTGACGAAATTGACCAATTTTCTAAAGAACAAGTTACATTTTTGATGACTTGTCTTCGTTCTGAAGCTAAGATGAACAGCTTTTGTGTAGGTACATTAAACCCTAATCCAGATTCTTGGTGTTTACCTTTAATAAAATTTTACCTAAATGATGAAGGTTTCCCTGACGAAAAGAAGATTGGGGTAATAAGACATTTTATTGTTAAAGATGGTGATTTTGTATTTGGTGACTCAGAGCAATATTTTATAGACAACTATTATGATAGCGTTTATATAACTGTTCCTAACAGAAAAGATAAATTATATGTTAGACCTAAAACTTTCACTTACCTTTTCTTTAATATATTTGATAACCCACTAGGGTTAGAATCAAACCCAGTATATTTGTCAGAGTTGAACAACTTACCAGACCATGAACGTAATACTCAACTGTGGGGTAACTGGTATGCCAGACCTAAAGGGCAATCATTATGGAGTAGGCAATGGGTAACTGGAGAAAAAGGTGAGCGAGTTAAAACTATATCTCAAATACCTGACAATGTTAAGTGGTTCAGAGGTATAGATAAGGGGTATAGTGAGCCATCTGATAATTATAAGTATCCAGACTACACGGCATTCTCCCCTAAAGTTGGTAAAGACACATCAGGTGCGTACTGGCTAGTTGGTGATTTTCATAAAGATATTATTGATGTTGACCAGTTTAAGTTAGAAGAAGATCAACGAATATATGGAAAATTTAGAAAGCTATCTGGTGAAAGGGATAATTTAATAATAAAACAAGGACTATTCGATGGTGAAGGAACTACTGTAGTACTTTCTAAAGATAGCGGTGGTGCTGGTGCTGACCATATGTATACAATGTCTAGGTTGATAGAAAATAGAATAAGTGTACATGAAGACACCACACCTAAAAATACTCCACAGAAAAAACTTAGGGATTTCCAACCATTCTGTAATGCTTGTTATGTTGGTATAGTTAATATAGTGGAGGAGACTTTTTCTCCAGCTACTCTAAAAGCTTTCTACCAACAATTAGAGTTATTTGACCCAAGTATAGGGTCTAACTCAAGCAGAAAAGATGACTGGGTTGATGCCACAAGTATGGCTTTTGCTGCTGCTACAACAGCTAAAGTACACACTGTCCAAAAACTAACACAGATAGACTCTCCGACTATTAAAAAAGGATTAGACTTATGAGGAAATCATGCACAATACCGAAAAAATAGATATAGAGAAAGCTGAATCCTCTCCTAGTCCTTCTACCACTAGACTGAAACTTGGGGAGATTGGTTCACCTAATGTTAAGACTATAGGTGGATTAATTAGAGAGGAGGCTAGGAAAGACTTGCAATTTCCAAGATGTCTTACTACATTTGATGAAATGAGGCAAGACGCCACAGTAGATGCTGGATTAACTGTTAACGAAGTATTCTTGACTAAAGCTATGATGGGGATGAAGTGGAAAGTAGGTGAATCTGGTAGTGAACTTTCAAAGAGTTATGCTGATGCACTGAACTGGAACTTTAAGAACTTTGACCAACAGACTTGGTATCAGATTATAACATCCGTTATTACATATCAACAGTATGGTTTCTCTTGGTTAGAGAAAGTCTACACTAAGAATAAAAGTAAAAGTCACCCTATCTTAAAAAATAAGATTAAGAAACTAGCCACTAGGACACAAAAGAGTGTTGCTAAGTGGGAGTTTAGTAAGGATAAACGGGAGTTGTTAGGGGTATGGCAAAAGCCTGAAACTTCAATAGACACGTTATTTCCTAGTGCTGTTAATATTAATAATCAGCTTGATACCTACATTCCTAGATATAAATATATGTTATTTAGTTGGGATGATAAAGGTGGTAATCCTCAAGGTAAGTCGTTATTAACAGGTTGCTTTAGGGCATATAAAGAAAAAAGTATGATAGCCTCTTATGAGGTTGTTGGTGTAAGTAAGGACATGGGTTAACTATAATCAGCCCCTTAATGAAGAAATTTATTAAGCAAATCTATCTAATTCAGTGGAAACCTCTATAGAGACAATACTGAGCCAAAGCCTTAAAGACGAAAGTATACCTATTAATAGGAATGAGCTTTTTTAGTGTGGAAGACGGTAAACACACAGGTTAGGTGCAACGACTATCCCGCAAGGGAGTACATCACAAGCTATTGGTGGTGGAAATGGTAGAAACCTAAACATTAAGTTGTAGGTTAAGATATAGTCTAATCTATATGGTGACATATAGCAGTTCATAAGAGAACGATTAACAATGTAGCGATTGTTAGTGAATACAAATGGGATTACTTGTCCTTCGCGTACCAACAGATATTATAAATAAAGCTGCTGAAGACCCTACTTCAGACGAAGCTAAATCACTCCAGAACCTTCAAAAGAATGCCGCTAATGTACATGCTGGGGATCAGACTTATATCCTCTTAGGAAGCGATACGTTAGATAATGGAGGTACTTCTAAATACTCTTATGATATAGAACTTAAGGGGATTGATGGTAGTTTGTAAATAAGCTACACTTAGTAGAAATACTATGAACAAATAACTCATTTAATTGCTGGAAACTCTCGTTAGATTTTGTATACGATACTAGGTAGTGATACACTAGCGACCCGTAAAAATTACAAAAATAGAGACAATCAGCAGGTAAGAGTCTAATATTACAGTAAAGAATTCTTGAACGCAATATTAAAATGATATTAGACTTGACTTCAACGACTATCCTGAAAGGGAGTACACTCAAGTGAGTGGAAATGGTGAGAACCTAAACATTAAGTTGTAGGTTAAGATATAGTCTGGTCTATATAGAGATATATAGCAGTTCATAAGAGAACGGGTAGTGATTAACGACCACTATTGAACACATCGGGAAAACAATACAAAACCTCTGAATTAATCAATGAACGTAAGAAAGCTATCTTAGACACTCTAGGTGCAGGTTTCCTAAACTTAGGGAATGATGGTGTAGGTAGTTATGCCTTATCGACAGGTAAACAATCCCTACATGCTTTCTATATGGAAAGACATTTAATGTTCATCAAGTCAGTATTTGAAAATGACTTAATCCCTCAATTAGCTGAAATTAATGGTTTAGCCTTATCAGAAGATGATATGCCTACATTAACATTTGGTGAGATTGATGAACCTGACTTAGATGTACTAAGTAAGGTCGGACAGAGGCTTGGATCTGCTGGGTTAATACCTAAAGAGAAAACCTTACTACTAGAATTCTGGAAACAGTTCGGACTAGATACTTCTGCATTAAAAGATATGTCTCAAGAAGAATTATTTGAACTACTTACCCCTGAAACATCAAGGGCTGGGGAAAGTGGTGGTTCAAGTGGAACAGGTGGTACTCAGTCCGGTGGAGCAAGTAGCTCTTTAAATTCAGATAATGCAGCATAGGAACAATATGAATAAAAGTAAAATATTAGATATGTTCTCTGAATTCTTAGAGACACATTTCTCAGGTAGTGAATCTAATCACAAAGAGTATGTAGAGTCCGAAACTGTAATAGTTAAATCACTTAACAGTGAAGAACGTAGAGCGCTCTTTGTGGTATTAGAACCACAAGATGATGACCTAGAAACTACAGACTTACACGCTGATACCTACGATAGTATTACAGTAGAGAAAGCTTGTCAATCCTTTAATAAACATTCTATGAAAGCTGGACTATATCATAAAGTTGTTGTTGATAATGAGCTAGTTGAAATAGAGCAATCATTCATATCACCTTCAAGTTTTGAATTAGACGATGGTAGGAATATTAAGAAAGGGACATGGTTAATGTGGATGCACTTCCCTGAACCTACCGATGGTAGTGAGGATTTAATATGGCCTCAAGTAATATCTGGGGAGTTCGAAGGTGTAAGTGTAGATTGTTCAGGATATGGAGTTGAACTGTGAGTAAACTAAAAGCTAAACGTAAGATATTAGAGTTTGACTTTGAGACTGAGGGTGCAAGTGTCCATCTAGTCAGTAAATCTCAAGGTGGAGCTGCTAACGGATTTAAAACATTAATAACTAAATCTCTATCAACTAAAGAACTACCAGACGTAACTGGAGAGATAGTTAAGTTAGAGAAGAAGTTAGAACAAATTAAAGTAACTATGAGTATGCAAGAGTTTCTTAGGAAGTTCTTCAACCTATATTATGACGATGCCGAGTTACTAACAAAATTACTTGGTTATCAAACTGAGTACGAAAGTTATCTTGAGTCAAATCAAGATGAAGAACCTTATGACCCGATGTCTTATTTAAATAGTAGGATGGAAAGTTTTGAGGTAATGAAATCTATGCACGAAGGTACACAACAAGAACTTTCTGCTTTAGATCTAGTAAGTATCCTAGAGATACAATCGAAAATTGAAAAACAATTAGAGGAAAATATGGATAAAATCACGATTGAGAAATCTCGTTTTGAATCTCTTGAGAATATTGAAAAATCTTTCAATGCTTTAGAAGCTGATAACGTAGCATTAAAAACGGACAATGAACTCATTAAAGCTGAGTTAGCTGAGTTTAAAAAGTCTGTAGAAGATAACAAATTAAAGGCGCTAGAGGCTGAGTTAGCTGAGTTAGTAGAAGCAGAAGAAATTCCTACTATTGCTAAATCACTTATCTCATTAGATGAAGCATCAGCACAATTAATTATCAAATCCTTGAAAACCAAAAAAGAAGTAGCAGACGCTAATATTGAAAAGTCTAAACTCTTTGAGGAAGTAGGTCATGGGGAAGATACTCCAGTGTTAACAAAAGAACAGGCTTTCGAGGCTCGTTTAGCTAAATCACTTCAAGAAAATAAATAATAAGGAAAATATAGATGACTATTATTGCTACAAAACAAGACGTTTTATCAAGCGTTCTTATGGCTGATTCTAACGCTTTAGTTGAGAATTATAACTATGCAGTACAAGAAGCAGAAGAAACTGCTATCGCCACTTACACTATTGGTCAAGTAGTTCGCTGGAATACTGACCATTGGCAGATTGTTAAGACTGCTGACTTTACTACTAATGCACTTAATACCACAGCATCTTTAGTTGGAACCGCTGGGGCTAAATTAGCCGTAGTAGTTGGTTTTGAGGGTCTTGGTAAAGATGGTATGACTAAAACTTTAGCAGCTAACACAGCTCAGAAAGTAGTTGTTTGCTATCGTGGCCCCGTAGCTATTAAAGAAGCTGGTTTAGTTTTTGATGCTGGTGTAACTGCTCCACAATTAGCTAATGCCAAATTGATTTTAGCTCAACAAGGTTTAGACCTTAAACAAGTTGCAGGAGCTATCACAACTAGCTTCTATGGCGCTTAATAATAATTATAATACGGAGAATAATATAAATGAAATTTGGTCGTTTTGATATCCAAAAAGCTGTAACTCGTGATTTAGGTGATTTAAACCATTTGCACGATATGACAGGTGCTTTACGTACATCCCCTAATTTACCTAACCTATTGACTACACTTATTGGTGATAGTTTCAATGTTGAGTTTCTAAGCACTGATACTTTTGAACATGATGTAACTAACCAGCGTGTTAGTGAGATTAAAGATAAGTCTTTCCATGAGCGTGGTAATTACTTTGATGCGCGTGAGCAAACCAAGACCCACCTTTTTAAAGTACCTTCTTTTGGTATTGCTTCTCACATTCGTCCTCGTGATGCTCTTAAAGCTCGTGTGGCTGGGACTAAAGACCAACTTGAGAATATTGAGAGTTTGGTTCAGAAAGACATTCGTGATATGCGTAACTCATTTGCGTTGTTACAAGAACGTGCAATTGCTTATACTATCACTGCTGGCGGTTTGTATGTTCCTAATGGTTCTGTAGCTTCTACTGACTTCTACTTAGAGTATACAGGTACAGCAGCAAGTTCACGTCCTAGTGTTGACTTCACACTTGGTACAGCTACTAGTTATCCTCGTGAAGCTGGTGAAAAAGCTCGTCAAATGATTGCAGATAGTCTTTTAGATGGTCAGTCAGTAGATGGTTATGTAGCATTATGTGGTCGTGACTTCTTTAACAAGCGTATTAAGCATCCTAAAGAAGAACAAGCTATGGTAGACCGTAGTGGTATCGCTGGTCAAGATCCTTTGATTCAACGTCTAGCTAACTACTCACAACAATACCGTATGTATCGTGGTGCTGATGATATTCTATATATCCAGTATGATGCTCGTATTGGTGGTACACCTCTAGTTGCTGACGGTGAGTGTTTTATCATGCCTGTCAACACTTCTGGTATCTTTACTCAAGCTTTTGCTCCTGCTGAGACTATGACTTACGTCAACACTATCGCAGAACGTGAATATGCTTGGAAAGTGGAAGATGAGTTCAGCGGTACTAAGTTGTTCATGGAGTCTAACTTCGGGATCTACTTACAGAATCCTAACAGCATCATCAAAGGTACTTCAAGTAACTAATATGTTGTTAAATAGGGGGCTTAATAGCCCCCTTCTTTTACTAAGGGAAAATAAGTGATAGATATAAATTTTATAGATAAAAATTCTTTAGTGAGAGCTAACATAGGTGATGCAACAGGGGAGTTTGTTAGTGAGGAAACTATAACTACCGCCCTATTGTCAGTAGACAATAATGTTAATAAAGCCTCCGTGTTAGTAATGGAAGCTATGTTAACATGGTTTAGCACTCTCGCAGAGAAAGAGATTGTTGACGAAGTAGAGGTTACATACGGTAATCTTTATAATAAATATAAAGTAGTTTTAGATAATTTTAAATCTAAGGTATATGCTAAAAACAGGATACCAATTCTGATAGGTGGAGTATCCCTAGAAGAGAAGAACAGAATTAACGAGGATTTGGATACTGTAAGTCCTTTTGATTATTCCGATTGGGATAGGTTAGTAAATAGAACTAAATTGTTTAGTGAGGATGAGAACCCTAACTATGGGCAATATTAGACGAACAACACGAAATTTAGAAAAACTAATTTTAAAGATTAAAAAGTTAGCGGAAAGTAATGTAGAAAGTGGTTATTTTATAGAGCAAGGTGATCACCCCGAAGCTGGTATACCTTTCGTTAGTTTAATGTATAAACATGCAATGGGAGCAGGTGAACTACATGCTAGAGATCCTTTACCTGTAACCTCCAACATTATGAAGATTGGTAGCTTTCAAAAAAATGCTCATAACAATTTATCCAAGTATCTGTACACCTCAAGTAGATTATCCACACTGTTAGATAAAACAGGTAAAGAGATAACTCTAATAGCGACTAGTACGTTTGGCTCTACCTCATATTATCAACCAAACTCCCCTCAGTGGGCTGAGATTAAAGGTGATAATACCCCATTAGTATATGAAGGTCATCTTAGAGATGCTTGGTCTTACAGAACTAGTGATAATCAATTTATAAGAAAATAGAGGGTCTGTCAATGAGATTATTTAATAAACAGATCACTATTTTTAGAGACTTAAGTGACTCAGGTTATTATGACGAAAATGAGAAATGGGTAGATGGTGTATCTAGTACTCCTGTTCGTATCGTTGGAAGTATACAACCGTATGGAAAAGGGCATACTAAAAATGAGTTACCAGATGGTGTAAGGACTGACGATGTGGTCATATTGAGAAGTAAAAGTAAACTAGTCACTCAAGATGACTTATTAAAAACCACTCCCGATGAGATGGAATACTTGGGTGCTACTTACCAATGTTTCACTGCTGATAAATGGTCACAAGGATTAAGGTCTGATCACTATATGGGTATATTCATAAGGAAAGATAAATTATGAATATGAACATTAAAGGTATAAAACTAGCGTTAGTTGATATCACGAGACAATTGATAGGAAGTAGTTTATCACAAATACCCGCTGGAAACAATACAACTAAAGCTGCTGTCATTCTTAATAGAGCCGCTGGCAATAAGCCTAAGTTTCCTTACGCTATAGTAGACTGTATAGGAGTTGACTCTATAGGTTATTCATCCTTGAATAACTACATGAATGAGGATGATGAGCAAGTAGATGAATTCAGTCATGTTGGCAGATTCACCATACAAGTTAGTGGTTCAACAGACGACGATGTTCAAAGTTTAATTGTTAATCTCCGTAGTAAGTTATTCACTTCGAAAGGTTTGTCCCTTATAGACAGCATACCTAATACTGGTTTACTAAGTATAGAACCTGCAACATTCTTTCCATCATTTATGGTCACAGACTATGAAGAAGCATCCAGAATAATAATAAACTTTTCCATAAACGATATATACACAGATGACACTGTTGGTACATTGGAGTCTATTGACTTGGATGGTGAACTTTATAAAGACTTTTCACAAGACGATACTCCTCTGAGTATTAACACAATCGCCCCTTAAAACTAGGAGTTTATAAATGGCATATCAAGACATTGCAAATATTAACATATCTTTGCAAACATCGGGAGTAACGTCAATAGGCTTTGGTACACCATTGTTTATTACGTCTAGTCGATACTTCCCAGAGCGAGTTCGTTCTTACAGTTCTATTACAGAAGCTGCTGAGGATTTACCTACAAGCTCTAACGCTTATAAAGCTGTAGCAGCTTTTTTAAGTAACACACCTTCACCATCTGTTGTTAAGATTGGTCGTAGAGAAGCAGATTTAGAATTAACTGTATTAACAGGCTCTACATCCGCATCATTGACTTTCTATGCCTCTGACGGTACAGATACTTTCGCTTTACCTGTCAATATTACATCCGCTGCTGATGCCTCTGCTGTAGCTACAGCTATTGCTGCTGCTATTGAGGGTGATAGTGATATTGGTGCATTAGTTGTTGCTACAGCATCCTCTGGTACAGTCAGTGTTGACGTAGCTAACTCTAACTATACATTCTGGGTTAAGAATTTATCATCTAGCTTATCAGAGGAATACACCTCAACAGAGACAGCTAGTGAGGTTATGGCAGCTTTAGATGCTGAAGATAGCGATTTCTATTTTGTCACAGCAGATGACCATACACAGACATTTGTACTAGCATTAGCTGCTGATGTAGAAGCTCGTACTAAAATGTACTTCTTCTCAAGTCAAGAGCAAGCAAGTATCGCTACATATAATGAAGGTGCTGCTACAGACACTCTAGGTAAGATTGCTGATGTAGGGTATAACCGCACTAAAGGTATGTTTTCAGATGTTGCTGACACTACATTCCCTGAATGTGTATATGTTGGGTATAACTCTGTATTTGACGCAGGTAGTGTAGCTTGGTCAAACTTGCAATTAACAATTGCTCCTGCTAAAGACCCTCTAACTGGTGCAGTTTTAAGCACTACCCAGAAGTCTAACCTCAATGACCGTAAAGCTGCTTATGTAGAGAAGAAAGGCGGTTTGAATGTACTGAGAGGTGGTAAGGTTGCTAGTGGTGAATACATAGATGTTATTCGCGGTAGAGATAACTTAGACGTAGATTTAGATACGGCATACACTAATTTATTAGTTAATCAACAAGGCAGTAAAATTCCTTATAATGATACTGGTATTTCTAAGTTAGAAGCTACTTGTAAAGGTATTCTAAACTTGTATGTTAATCGCGGATTTATTAACAGTAACTATATCCTAAACTTCCCTAAATCAGATGCAATTCCATTAGTTGATAAACAAGCTCGTATCTACCGTCAAGGTTCATTCCAAGCTGAACTTACAGGCGCTATTTTGTTTGTAGAATTGACTGGCACACTGTCTTTAGACTTATAATAGAGGAAATATAAATGGCTGAAACACAAAAGGTCTGGAGTCCCGCTAAAACTAACGTAAACTGGGGCGGCACTTTCACCTTTAAGGGTTTTGCAGAGGGTACTTTTATTACTTCCTCTCGCAATACCGACAATACAAGACAAGTAGTAGGGGCGCATGGTGATGTAGCTCTTACATTAAATGCTGATAGAACAGGTACAGTGACTGTCACATTACTACAGACCAGCGAAACTAATCGTATCTTAGCTAGTATTCAAGCTGCACAAGATGAAACTGGAGAATTATACAGAGCTGACTTAACTATTTCTGACCAAAGTGGTAGTAACTTAGTAGATGCTCAAGCTTGTCATATTATGACTACACCAGAGAATGCTTTGTCGGATGACCAAACATCAAAAACTTGGGTATTCTATAGTGAAAAATTGACATATCTGCCTGTTCCAACTGGATATATCAAAACTGTATCAGAAGAAGCTAGGGCAAACAACTCACTGAGTGCTATTAGAACGGCTAGTGAAGCGCTTAAGAATCTAGCTTAACATTGTAGGTGAAATTATTAAAGGGCTTTATTGCCCTTTTTTACTATTAGGAGGAGATTAAAATGAGTTTTAAAGAACAACAATCTAAATATATGAGAGACGGTAAATTAAGTTCTGGTAAGAAGTTTACAGTAAAGATACTACGAACTATGGCTGGTATTACCGTTGCCAGAAAGTTGAATAAGATTATATTACCTCTGATTGGAGGTGGTGCTGATGGTTTAAAACATGATGACTATATTCATGGTGCTCCGCAGTCTTTCACTAACCTAGCCTTACTATTATGTGAACAACTAGACAAAGCTCAAATTGAGGATTTAATTATAGTGTTATTAGAGGATTTATCTATTGATGGTAAAGACGTTAATATAGATGACTATTTTGCAGCCAATTATGGTGAGTTAGTAGAGATACTAGAATTCTCTTTAAAGGAGAACTTTGGAAGTTTTTTTACGGGAAAGGGTATACAAGCCCTTTTGACAAAGAAAATCAAGGGTCTTTGGGACAACACTCAATCAGAGTTATCGGACAAATCAGAGACGGAACTAGATTAAGTGAAGATGAGTCTTTAATTTATTATGTATATCGGTCTAAATATAATAAAGAGACTTTACATTACTTAAAAGAAGGTATGTCATTAAATGAGTTCTTAGTTCATCTTGATTTTATTAGCCAACAAGAGGATCTTGAATATGCGGTACATAAAGACCAAACACAAAATAAGTAGGTTATCAAATGAATCAAGGTAACTTAGAAAAGTTTATTATTGACTTAGGATTTTCTGATAAGAAAGCCATAACAGGATTAAAATCTTTCTTAAAGAAAGTTGATAATATGAAAGCTAATGTCAAAGTTAATGTTGACAAGAGTTCATTAAATAAAATATCTAAAGATATTAAGTCTGCTACTGGGTCTGTAGTAAACCCTTTAAAAATGTCTCCTGAGATGAGTAGCCATGTAAGTAAGTTTCGTAAGAGTGAGGCTGAGAAACAATTAGCTCATGAGAAAGCCTTACATCATGAACGTAAAAGAAATATAGCCGCTGAGAAAGCTCAAAGGGAAAGAGCTGATAGGTTTAAGAATAGTTCATTATATCGTAGGATAGCTGATTCAGACCCATCTAGGGCAGAGAGATACTACCAACAAGCTAAGACTGTTAGAGGCAGTAATACACAGTTTGGGACATGGCAGACTGATATTAGAAATGCAGAGAAAGCATTAGGAACATTCAACCGAAAACTTAAACAAACAACTGTCATACAAAGAGGATTATCTGACTCTACAAGAAATATGATAAGGTCATATGCTAGTGTCTATGCTTTAGGTGCTGGAGGTATGGCAATCAATAAGGTAGGTAGAACGTTTGAAGGTGCTGCTGCTGCTATGAAAGCTGTCAGTACTGACTCTAAGGAAGCAGAGGCTAACTTAAAGTTTTTAAAAGACGAAGCTAAAAGGTTAGGTCTTGGAGTAGGGGAATCTACTAAGAACTTTGTTAAGTTAAGAGCTGCAATAGGTGACAAAGCTAGTAATGAGGAAGCTAGGAAAGCTTTTACAAACTTATCTGAAACAGGTACAGTATTTCAGTTAAGGCCAGAGGAAATGAACAGAACGATTAAGGCTTAATGTTAGGCTCATACATTAGTGATAATGTAAAGAAAACTGGTTTAATTGCTGGAAAGCCCTTAGAGCTTGTAGATACTAAACAAATATGATAATATGTATTTGTGGCTTAAGAGTAATGTCTTAAGGTATAGTTATAAGTCTACAAGATTGGGTGATCAGCATCCACGTTGTCTACTAGAAAGAATTCATAAATAGAGTAGGCATCAGGATCAACGACTATCCGCAAGGAGTAGGCTCAAGTGAGTCGAAAATCCAGCCCTCATAAGAGGTGAAGATATAGTCTCTACTTCTATGGAAACATAGAGATGCAAGTAATGTTGCTGGGTGTGATTAACGACCACATTTGAAGATAATAGGTACAACAAATGTTCAGTAAATCTGGTATTATGGCGGAAGAATTAAAACAACAACTAGGTGATGTTCTTCCTACAGCAATGGTTGCCTTAGAGAAATCTACAGGTAAAACCTCCACTGAATTATTCAAAATGATGCAGATGGGTCAATTAGGGCAAGAGTACATCATGCCTTTCTTAGATGCTATGGCAGACATGGCTAAAAAGAATGGTGCATTAGAATCTGCGTTACTCTCAACAGCTAAAGCTCAAGATAAGTTTATGACTGGTGCTGAGATAGCTGGTAACACTATTTACACATCTGGATTTGCTGAAGGATTAGGTGAACTATTCAGAAATATGACAGAGGAACTTGAAGGGTCAGAGGATGCTTTAAAGTCTCTAGGGAAAGTGTTCAGAGTATTCTTTAAAGGAGTTAGCAATCTTATTAATCTTATCACTCCAGCTTTCAGAATGTTGGCTTTAGTAATGGGTAGTGTGGTTGATGCCTTTGAGTGGTTGTTTGGTAAACAGATGGGGGACAATATACTAAGTACTGGTGTGATGGTAGGAATGTTAATACTCAAGTTTAAATTACTGACAAAAGCAGCTAAATTATTTGGGTATGAGTTGAAAATGGCTCTATTACCTCTTACAGCCATCATGGTTATATTAGATGAGTTGTATTCTTTCATGGATGACAGTCGAACCAACAGGATTGAAGAAGTAAGTGGTATACAAGGGTGGCAATCACTTAATCCATTTCATCCTGTAAATATATCTAATGGGGAGATAGCTATGAAGAACGCTCACCTTCAATATGCCAACAATCAACCTATAAATGTCACCGTACCAGTATCAATTGATGGTGTTAAGAAATCAGTTGATGAACAAATGAGTGTAGTGATGGGTAACTCAATGGTAGGTAACAGATGATAATATCAGAATTTTATATCGAAACAGTACCCTCTTATGAGGGTGAGTCAGTGGAGTATTATCAACTAACATGTACTACCGACTTCACAATAACTCACTCAGGTACAGCTAGTAGTCACCCCACTGTAGATAGGAAAACTATATCCGATTCTTACATAAATCAATCCGTAACTATATCTTGTAATGGAGTGGTTTCTAATATAGTTAATTTGTCGTTAGATAAAATACAAAGGACAGTTGGTGATAATGTTAATAGCATAGTTGCTCTTAAAGAGACTGGTAATCCATTTACTATCCACTATGACTCACAAGTTTCAGGTGAGGGTCTAACTAATTGTGTATTCACATCACTTACATTCACTAAGGGTTCTGGGTATGGTACATCTTATGATGTTTCTTTTACAGCTCAACAGATACTCAAATCTAGTAAGGTTAGTATTATAGATGAGGAATTTAAGCAAGACAGTAAGGTGAATAGTCAAAGTTCAGGTAAGAGTACATCAGGTAATACCGCCACTACTGAGGTTAGGTCTAATAGTACACTCAATGCCTTAGCGAAAGCAGCAGGTGGGGATGATTAAATGATTAGAATAAATAATAGTACAAAACCTTACTCTGAACAAAATGTATCTTTATCTGGGGTATCCTTAACCTTAATCCTTAAATATAATATCATCAACAGTTCATGGTATCTCGACATTAAAGACCAATCTGGCTCTGTAGAGATTATATCTGGTATTAAAGTTATGAGGAATAGTAATCTAACTGGTAGGTATATCCTTGAAGGTTTTCCTGACGGGAATATATATTGCCTACAAAATAAAAGTTCTGATGATTTAGTTACTAGGAATAACCTTGGAGCTGATTTAACACACAGTCTTTATTGGTTAACGTCATTAGAGGAACAGGAGTTTGGTATAGATGGCTACATACAATTATAAAAGGGTTTATTCATTAATAGTGGGTAAGCCACCCCTCTCCAAACCCCTCCCTACCCAAGCATATGTACCCTTTACTTCTTCCGATGCTTTCCAATTCACTGAATTATACGAAACTAACACAGACTTTAAAATAGAAGTTCCTTCTAGGTCTGTATACATTAGTGATTTACAAATGGTTGCTGATATTAGTAGTAGCTCTGAATCATCGAGTGATGGTGATAAAGCTACTATTAAAATATATAACCTACCTGACTCAGAGAGAGGTATTGTTCAGGCCATTGATAGCAATATAATACTCAAAGCAGGGTATGAGTCATCTATTAAAGATGGTAACACATCATCACTACCTATAGTATTTGTTGGACAAGTAGCTTATTCTAAAACTCACTGGGAAGGAGCTGATAGAGTAACTACTTTAAATTGTAAGGCTGGATTTACTCCCGCTACCTCTGTTAAAATATCTTACACTTTACCACCTTTAGCTCCTCAATACCAGACATTCTCTGAAGTGTTTTATGCGTTAGGGGATATATGGAAAGAGAATGGTGTGTCTAGTGTTAATATGGAATTAAGTCAAACTGCGTGGAATGATATAACCGCACCAAGCCCTCTTACACAGTCCATTGAGTACGGATGGTCTTATGAAGGATACCTTAGAGATGCTATGGATGACTTGTGTGGTATGTATAACTACGTATGGTATATCACTAATAATAACTTATACGTACACCATAAGAAATTTAACAAGTTTGCCTCTTTCATAGATTTAGATGAGAATCAGACATTAGAAATACAAGATGAACAGGATTCTTCTAAAGCAGTTGATACGAAGGATACTTCTAAAAGAGTTAAAATTAAGTTATTGCTGGATGGCAGGATTAAGGACGGTTACATGCTTAGAATACCTTTTGGTGAGTACAAAGGTACTTACTCAATTAAGGGTAGGTCTTATTCGTTAGATTATAGAGGAAATGATTGGTACATTAACCTCATCGCGGAGTCAATATGATATCACAGTATGAAGTTATACAATCACATATTAGTAAATTTAAAGATATGCTCTACACTTCCTGTCCAGCAAAAGTTATTAAAGTTAACTTAGTAGGAAATTCTATTGAGAGCATCAATGTACGTCCTACAGTTGCTAGGTTATACCCTAGCGGTGATATACATGATAGACCTATTATTTATAAAGTACCAGTAGTGTTTCCTTCAGGTGGTGGTGGAATATTCTCATTCCCTATATCAGTAGGAGATACTGTATTACTCATGTTTATGATGGAGGATAATGAGAATTTCTTAAATGATTCATCACCTATACCTAAGTCATTAAGACAGTTTAGTTATAATGATGCTGTAGCGATTCCCAGTCTTTACCCTTTCAATAAAAATCTACAACCTTCTTCTGAGAATGTAGAACTAAAATTTAAAGATACCGTCATTAGTATAGACCCTAATGGTGATATAGTCATAGATGGCGCTGAGAACGTCACCATAAAGAATTCTACCACTGTGACTATAGTTAGTACAGATATAGTTTTAGATGGCTCTGTGACGTGTACAGGCGCTCTAAGGGTGGATGGAGATTTAACATCAGGAGGTGATGTTTCTACAGATGCAGGTATATCTTTGAATAGTCATAAACATTCAGGAGTTAGGACTGGTGACAGTGTATCAGGAGCACCCGTATAATGAGTGATTTAAAATTAACAAAAGAACACGACTTACAGATAACAAATGGTGAGTTGGTTCTTATATCAAGTAAAGATGAGTGGGTTGCTCAGAGGGTCAAGATTAATCTTAAAACCTATAAGGGTGAGTGGTACTTAGATAACACAGTAGGTGTTCCTTATTTCCAAACTTTGTTAAAGAAGAATGTATCAATCACCCTAGTAGATTCAATATTTAAGAATGTCATAACCAGCACCGTAGGGGTTAATAAGATTACATCCTATAATTCATCCCTAAAAGATGGTACTTACACCCTTAACTTCACTTTTGTAAGTGACAGGGGAACTATCCAATCCATTTTCGAAACAATAGATTTATAAAGGAGATCAGATGCCAATAACATCTAAAGGTTTTGAAGCCAAACGCTTCTCAGAGATTGTGGCTGATTTAAACCAGTCTCTGATAGATAACCTAGCAATAGAACTAAATACAAGCTCAGAGACAGTGTTAGGTGTGATAACAAATATATTTGCATCTAGTATTGCAGACCAAGAGGAATTAATACAATCTATTGCTAGTAACTTAGATTTAGATAAAGCAGAGGGTGTTTACTTAGATAATATCGTAGCTAAGTTAGGTTTAAGAAGATTGTCAGAAGGATACACTACTGGTACGGTTTTTGTTAAAACAGCTTTAGACGGTGCACTTGTACCTAATGGTACTTTATTCTCTGACAGTAGCAATAATAACTATCGAACAACAGCTTCTTCAACGTTAAATTCACAATCTTGTTCAAGCTTAACATTCTCTCCAAATACAGATGTAGGAACATTTACATTAAATATTAATGGAGAAGAGTTTACCATTGTAATTGGTTCATCCGCATCATTAGAGGATATTGCCGTAGCATTACAAGCTGCAATACTCCTAGAAGCCCCTACAGCGTACACAGTGGCGAGATCTGGGTCATCTGTTACTCTAGTAGCGGTAAATAAATTCGTGCCTATAAACGCCTCTAGGAACGCTAATATAAGCTTTACAGAATTAGAAGGGTCTGTCTCTGTAACCGCTACACAAGTGGGGGCAATTAATCCTAATATCGGTACTGTGACTAACATTGTAACTAATAGTGGAAACCTTATTTCTTGTACCAATTATGACACATTTACTGTTGGTAGGGATAAAGAGACTGACGAAGAACTTAGAATAAGACATAGAAACTCTACACAGTTATCAGGTAGCGCTACCAGCAATTCTATATATGCTGCACTAAGTAATCTGGAGGGTGTATCCTTAGTAAGAATATTTACTAACACTACAGCGGAAAATGATGAGACAGGTAGACCCCCTAATACATTTGAATGTGTAGTAGAAGGTGGTGACACTCAGTTGATTGGTGAAACCATATGGAATAAGAAACCTTTATCTGTAGGTACTTATGGCGAGTTAACCACTTTAGTTACTGATTATGCAAATAAACCTCAAGCTGTGCAATGGAGTAGACCTGTACTGCGTTATATTAATGTAAGAGTTACTTATACAGTTTACGATGAGGAAACCCTTCCTGATGATGTTGGGACTGCTATTAAAGACGCTATTGTATCCTACGGTGATAATTTAGGTTTAGATACAGATGTTATCCCTCAAAGATTCTACGGTGTGATTTATAATGCCACTACAGGACTAGGGGCTATATCTGTAGAAGTTGGTGCTTCTCTATCCCCATCATCCTCCACACCAGATGACATTGCATATTCTACTAATAAGATCAGCATTGACCAAAGACAAAAAGCAGACTTTGATGCCGTTCGTATACAAGTTATAGCAGCTTAGGGGGAAATATGGCTGATATATTAATTAAGGATTATGTACAGCAAGGTGAGGATAGGTTGTTAGATCAGTTTAGCAACTCACCTATTATACAAGGGGTTCTGTCTACATACTTAAATGAGTTATCTAATACACAAACATCCTCCATCAGTTTACTAGATATACTCAACATTGAAACAGCTTATGGGTACAATTTAGATTTGATAGGGAAAATGGTGGGAGAGGAGAGATTAGGTAATTCTGATACACAATATAGAAAGAATATCAAAGTAAAAATATTTCTTAACTCATCCAAAGGTACTCCTAATGATTTATTAGAGATATTAGATTTACTTACTGAATCTACTTCATTGGAGTTATTTGAACACACCCCTTTACATAGTATTTTCTACACTGATTCCCCCACTATAAGCGACAGTGTACCAAATACCTTACTTCAATCATCCCCTGTATGTTCTCATTATGTTGGTGTAATACATGACCCAAATAAGAATGCCCTAGTTCCTAGTGAATTAGAGATAGGTGGTGGAATATTAATTGATGATAATAATCGTGATTTAGTGACAGATGAAGATTACAACATAGCGGTAAACTATCTAACTGCACTTAGCAGTGTTAATAGTGAAAGAGGTATATTACCTGAGATAGATGAATTATCAGGATACAGAATACCAGCCGAATTCTACACAAGTTTATAACAATAGGAAATATAAATGGCAATAACACCAGATGATTTCAAATGGGCTGACTCTGATGTCAATGACCCAATTTCAGGTAATCCAAATAAAGTAGAACCAGACCCTTCTTTTAAGAGTTCGGGTTTGTTAGCTGGCGAACCTCTCAGTAGACCACACCTAAACTACCAGTTCAATCAATATCATAAAGCAATGATTGACTTACAAGCGCAAATAAATGGGTTAGTACTAGGTAGTGGTACTGCTTTACTAGAAACAATATACCATGTTGGTAGTGTATATACCAGTAAAAGTTCTACTTCACCAGCCACTAGGTTTGGTTTTGGTACTTGGGTACGAATCAAAGGTAAATTCATTGTAGGTTTAGATGAAGCGGATACCGCCTTTGATGGTGCTGGTGAGGAGGGTGGCAGTAAAACCCACACTCATACTAATACATTAAGTGTAAATGGTCATGTTTTGACTATTGCAGAAATGCCATCACACACTCACTCTATTGCTTTTACGACTGGTGAGAATGATGGTTCACCTAATGGTAACGATGTCAGAAACTCACAGACTCCTGCCGAATTTACAGCTACTACCAACTCCGCAGGTAGTAACCAAGCCCACACACATGGATTATCTGGTGGTGTAGGCACATCATCTAATATCCCTCCCTATAAAGCTTATTATATTTGGGAGAGAACAGCATAGGAAAGGTTTATGGCATTTGATAGAATTGAATTAACAGCGTTACCAGAAGCTACTGCATTACTAGACAATGATAAAACAATATTTCATATTAAGGATGTAACTACAGGAGTAGACTCTAAAGTAAAACTTAGCACTCTTAAATCTATGATACTTACCACAGTAGCGGGTAATACAGATGCTATTATTGATGATATCATAGATGCTATTTTACCACAAATTGAGTCTAGTTTTGAAGAAAATTTAGAACAACAAGTTAACGATTTAATAGATGCTTCTTTTGCTGATGGTAGGATAGATGAAAAAGTACAAGAGGTATTAAGTCAATTTGCTGAAGACCCTAGAGTTGAGATACTAGGTATTGTAGATAATATATTTGCTAATGCTCAAACTAACCAAAAGTATGATAAAGAAGTTGCACTTATAAATCAAGATTTAGATAATCTTAATAATGTTATTATACCTCAACTAAATGAGACATTAGACCAAGCTAAGTTGGATATTGAAAATCTGAACGCAGTGGATTTAACTGACTTACAAAACAATCTTGATGACCTACAACTAGAGTTAGATGAATTAAATAGTGTAACATTACCTCAGTTGGTTTTAGATATAGAAGCTGCTGAGGATGATATATCAACATTAAATAATTTAGATTTACCACAAGTTAAATTAGATTTAGAACAAGCCGAAGCGGATTTATTCAATCTCAATACTATAACTCTACCCTCCGTTTTACAAAGTATATCAGATTCTCAGACAGAAATTGACAATCTTAATGATGTAACATTGCCAGCAGTTAATGTGAGGATAGATGAAGTAGAGGATGATGTCAATACTTTATTTACAGTTGACCTACCAGCTATACAGTCAACATTAGATGACAACACTCAAGACATTGAGAATCTTAACTTAGAGTTAGATAATTTAAGCCTATCACAAGGGGATTTAGAGGATTACAGATTAACCATTATCAATACTGTCTCTAATGTACTTGAGTCTGCTAATATAGACAACAAAGTAAGTCAAACTAACCAAGATTTAGATTTCCTAAATAATTACACATTGATAAATCTTAATAGTGAATTATCCCAAACTAAGTCTAACATTGACACCCTTAATAACACCATCATACCCTCTATATCTGACACTCTAACCTCAGTTGAAGGTGAATTATTATCTGTAAATGGTAAATTCCCAATAACTGGGACTGACATCTCAAATAATGCAATCACCTCTGAGAAGATATTGGCTAACACAATCACTGGTGATAAATTAGTAGCTAATGCTATAAGCGCCAGAGAAATAGCGGCTTTAAGTATCACTGCTAATGAGTTAGCTGCTAATAGTGTTAACGTTGATAAATTAACAGCTAACAGTGTTAATGCCAGTAAGATTGTAGGCTTGACTATCACTGGAGATAAGATAGCTGGTGAAACTATATCTGGCAACAAGTTAATAGCTAATACCATTACAGCGAATGAAATAGCCGCTTTAAGTATCACATCTAACGAGATAGCTGCTAATACAATCACAGGGGATAACCTTGTTGTCGGTACAATTACCTCATTAGAGTTAGCCACCAATAGTGTTATATCAGCTAAGATAGCTGCTGGGGCGGTTATAGCAGACAAGATAGCAGCTAATAGTATTGACGCAAGTAAGATTGTTGCAGCGTCTATAACAGGTGATGAAATAGCAGCACTAACTATAACGTCTGATAATATCTTAGGTAAAACAATTACAGCCAATGAGATAGCTGGTTTAACTATAACAAGTGCGGAAATAGCTGCTGGGGCTATAGGTGCTGATAAGATAACTGCTAATAGTATAACTGCCGCACAAATAGCTTTTGGGACAATAACAGGTAACAAGATAGCGGCTCTGACTATTGATGCAGGTAATTTAAATACTAATAGTGTAACTGCCAGTAAAATTGTTACGGACGCTGTAACGGCTGATAAAATTCAAGCCAATGCTGTAACTGTAGATAAGTTAGCTGCCAACAGTGTTAATGCCAGTAAGATTGTGGGTTTGAGTATTACTGGTTCACTTATAGCAGGTGACACTATATCCGGCAACAAGTTAATAATAAATAGTATTAATGGTGATAGGATTACTACTAATACCCTTAATGGTAACAAGATTATAGCCAATACTATTAGTGCTGATAAGATTGTGTCTAATAGCATTACCGCATCGCAGATAGCTGGTTTAAGTATCACCTCTAACGAGATAGCCGCTAATGCTATAACTGCCTCTAAGATATTAGCTGGGGAAATCACAGGTAATAAACTAGCAGTAAACACCATTACAGGTGATAAGATTCAAGCCAACACTATAGATGCTTCCTTAATCAAGACTGATGCTATAGAGTCTTACGCTATTAAAGCTGGAGCTATTGTTACTGATAAGATTGCTGCTGATACCATAACAGGTGAAAAGATTCAAGCTAATACTATAGCTGTTAGGAATTTAGTTGTAACAGATTTCACTAACTTAGTTAATGGTTCAAATTTCGATAACGATGAAAGAATACCTTGGACTGGTATATCATCCTACCCACAATTAACCTTAGCAACAGATCAAAAGTATTCAGGAACAAGGTCTTTAAAGTGTACGGCTAGCAGTGGTATCAAGTCTATTGTTATACCCACTAAGTACGAAGTTAAATCTGATGAACAGTGGTATATAGAATTCTATGTTAGAACTGATTCATCATATAATGGAGCTAATGGTGGGGCAGGTAATTCTAAATTACGGTTTGGTGATGACAACAACTCAAATTCCTTATTGGGGGATGTAAGATATGTTGCATCTAACGGTACGTGGACAAAAGTTATAGGTAACATTACTTTTAATGTCAACACAAATGTCAAAATAACCCTTAACTTTGACCACACAGCAGGTACGATATGGATTGATAATATTATTGTCCGTAGGAAGTCTGCTGGAGAGTTGATTGTAGATGGAGCTATTACAGCAGATAAGATATCAGCTAATGCTATTACAGCAGCTAAGATAAGTTCTACTGCATTAGATAGTAGACTTATAACAGGTACTCTTATTAGGACAGCCCCTTCCACATCTACTTCCCCTAGAGTTGTTATCGCGGGTAGTGCTGTTCTGGAAGATGGTAACACCTCTGTTGCTGATTTCCCTTTATGGTATGGGACAGGCTCAGTATCTACCGCTAATGCTACATTCGCTGTAACCAGCATTGGTACGATATATGCTAAGAATATGGTTATTGAGGGTGCAAGTGTGTTCAAAGGGACTGTTACAGCCAGTACAATAAACTCTACTAACATTAGTGGGGGTACAATTACAGGTACTACTATTAATGGAGGGACTATTAATGGAACTACAGGGAATTTCTCTGGTACAATAACCGCTGCTAATATAGTTGGTGATGTCTTAGATGTAGATACTGTGGTATTTGTGTCTGCTACTGATATAGGCACAAGCTATGATAGTAGAATTACTTTTACAATAGCCTCTTCCACCTTTGATAGAGTGTTAACTTTCATAACTCCTATAACTGTACTTGATGGCCCAATATCTTATAAGTTACAGATAGATGGTGTGGATGTTAAACTAGGAGATAAGTGGTCTGGAAGTAGTAATACACCATTCTATGAAGACGGTGTGTTACAAGGTCAGAGCTTCACACCCAAAAACTTGACAATTTTAGCTGGGTCTAATAGAACTATAAGTGTTCCTATAAAAGCTACAGGTTCTTCTACCGCAGCTAGAGTGAATTCTTCTCTACACGCAGGTTCTGAGGCTATAACTGGGAATTCTTTAAGTGGATTGTCACTACTTTTAGCTAAAAAAGGTAGTGGTTTTATAGTTTAACTTAAAACTCCCACACATAGTCAACAAACACCTCAGTCACTTGATACTCAGAATTGTTATTAAAAGGCTTGCCTGAAAGGTACTGACTTCTGTGGTTAACTCCATATAAGAAATTATCTTTCTTAGTCCCACTTCAATTCTAGCTGATATAGGAATAGTTGGGGAATTATCTCTCTGTAGTTAAGTTACCTATTATAATAAACTGTTTACGTTAGATGTCAAACACTTTATGCAAAATAAGTAGAAATAAATTTCAGATAAACAAATAATAAGGAAACAATATGGCAGTAAATTCAATTAAACCATTAACTGCTGCTAGTGCTACTGCTACAAATGGTAGTATCACAGTAACAGTTTTTGGCAGTGTAGATTGTTCTAGGGTATATGAAGGTACTCTAGTTCAAATAGGGGATTTCCAAGTAGTGGAGGCTGTTAGCGGTACTGCTGTAGATAGTGGTACTGGACAGTCTACAATTACTTTAAGAGTAGCGTGGCCTGAGTCCACCACTACTGATAAGCTGATAGCTTGGAACAGTATTGAGGGGTTAGGTCAAGCTATTCAAAGGGCTAGAGATGTAGTTGCTAACACTGCTGCTATTGAGGCATTATCGGGTAGCGGGTTAGTAGAGAAAACTGGCGCTACAAGCTACACTACAGTACCTATTACTACAGCAGGTAAAGCTTTACTAGATGATACTAGTAATACTGCACAAAGAACTACTCTAGGGTTAGGTACTGCTGCTACTGCTACTGTAACCACAAGCGCAACTGATATAACAGCTAATAGACTGTTGAAAACTGCGGATGGTGGTTTTATGACTATTGGTCAACCTACTACTGAAGTTTTAGACGATTCCACACACCAACCAACTTCTTTTATGCGTGACGCAGATGGGTCAGCTTTTGGTTTTGCTGCTGCCGTTATGAATATGCGCTACAACACCACCAGACAGTCGCAAATAGCAATATCCAACGGTGGTGGGGCATCCAGAATGGCGTTTAGGACTATGGTTTCTAACGACACTTGGGATGGGGTTAAAGAAGTCTACCACTCAGGAAACTTTAGTAAAAACGAAATAACTGCATCATCAGCAGGGCAGGTCATGGCACAAGGGATTACTGTGAGTGAGACAGCGATACGATTCTATAGATCAATACACAACATAGATAAACCTACATCACTAACACTATCAACCTCTACTGATTTTGACGTAAAAACTTTAACGTCTGGTGTCGTAGCGTCAGGAGTGACGCCTGTAATTAATGGTACTTCCTCTGCTGGTATTCTAGTTTTTGATGTTACTGGATTATCAGGGTTAACAGCAGGTCTTGATTACAATTTAACAGCAGCCAGCGCCACATCATCAATCGAATGGAATTAATATTATGACTATTACATATACCCAAATAACACCTACCGAAATACAAACGATTGAAACATTACAAGATGGGCGTTTTCGTTCTAGCGCTCTAGCTAAAGTTAACAACGAGTGGTACTCAGGTGATAATTTAGTTGATTTAACTAATAAGACTGTCGAATGGTTAGACATTCCAACTTATGAAGCAGAGCAGGATGCCATAACTGCATTGCAAACGTTCAAATCAAATCGTCAATCTCAACTAGACAACGCAGTAGTAGACGCGAACGGTTTTCTATTCGACGCAGATGAGAAATCTATTGGTAGACTATCATACGCAATAAGCGCTGCTGTAGAGGACGGAATGATAGATACTGATAATGTTGAATGGTCATTAGCTGATACACCAACAGGTGTTATGACAAGTGTAACTCTGGCAGACCTGAAATTAGCCAGAAAGTTGGCTGTTCAGAACATGTCTACAATATGGGCAATCTCTTAGTGAGGTTGCCTTACCTACAATTTTACTCCGACAAAACTAAATACGCACATAGCAAGTTGTTTACCATAACTACTAACCCCTTATATAAAGATAATAAAGGGTTAGATATACATGAATATGAACACATAAAACAATTCTACTTAATGTGGTTATTGTCGGTAATACTCTTTTATTACTACTTCCCTTTAATCATTATATTAGGTTTATTAACCCACAATTTACTTTACACAGTATCTTTAAGATACAGACTGTGGTCAGAGGTTAATGCTTATAAGAAACAAATGGAAGTAGACAATAATTACAGTTTAGAAGTTTGTGCAAAGTCATTAGTAGAGGATTATGGTTTTACCCACCTAACCTTAAGTGCTGCTACAGAGTTAATAGAATATAAAAATAATAATAGTTAAGGGGTTGTAGTGGAAAATAATAGTATAATTATGTGGGTTTTAGGGTCTGTAGTTACTCTGTTATACGCCTATTTTTGGTATGATAAAAATAAGTTAGATAAAGAAGTAGATAGGCTCAGAGATGATGATATATCTAAAGCTAAAGATATAGTAAATTTACAAAAGAAGGTTGAAGAACATTCTAATAAATTTATAACAGATCAAAGGTCAAGAGATATCGCTCAAAGTGAGATTCAACCATTGAAAGATGATGTGAATCAGATGAAAAGCAACTTATCCTCAATAATGACATCATTGGGTGATTTAACTACAGAACTTAAAATAAGTAATGCTATAAGAGATTATGAAAAAAGTAACAATAAATGAGATCCTAAATGAAAGTTTTTTTAATTGATGATGATGAATTACAAACACAAATACTAACAGAGATAATCCACAGTAATACCACTAACATAAACGTAGAGTCTAGTGTTGACACTTCTAATTTAGTAGATAGTATATCTAAATTTTACCCAGATATTATAGTTCTAGATTTATATATGCCTAATTCTAATGGTTTAACTGTGTGTAGTGATTTAAAGAGTAACCACATAACAAAGAATATACCTATAGTTATTCTTTCTGGTAGTGATGATTCTGAAGATAAGAAAAATTGCTACAAGGCTGGATGTATTGATTACTTAACTAAACCTGTAACAGCAGATGTTCTTCTGCAAAAGATTAAGAAGTACGGCTCAATAGGGAGTATATATAAGTCAATGGGTAATATGGCTAAGGCAGGTTAATTATGTCATTTATATTAAGTATTAAAGATAAGATATACCAAGTATTAATTGTAGGGTTATTTTCATATTGCATGTATTTATACGTATGTAATAACTCTTTAGAAAATGACAACAATATATTGGTAAGTAATAATTTAATATTGAATCAAGCCATAGTTACACAGAAAGAATCAATATCAGTGTTAGAAAAAACTATTACAGATAACAATTCATTAATTTCTGATATCACTTCTAAGAATAACTACTCAAACAAATTGTTATCTGAGAGTATTGCTGAAATTAATGAATTAAGAATAATGGAGAATAAACGTGCTATTGAAAATCCATTCATGGCTGGTAATGTTGCTTCTGATATGCTTTCTAAACGGTTGTCAGCTATTACCTCCACAGAAGATAGAAGTACAAACTAAGTATTTACAACCTCCCCCTATGACACTACCTACACCCTCACCCCCTACACTATCATTACCTCAAGTTATAGTAATAACAGCCAAGGATGCGGAATACTACGCAGAAGCTTGTGTAAGCCTCTCTGACGATACTTATGATGAAGATGTGGGGTACATAGGGTTAGATAGAGAAAGTGCCTGTGCGTGGTCTATACACGGTTTTACGGTACAAGGATGGTATAACTTACAACAAGATTTAATACTAATTCAAAATTACGTTGAACAGGTTAAATTTCAAAGGGATTTCTATGAGAAGCAGTTATTAAATAGGAGTTCGGTTGATGGAGAGTAGGTTTGATAGATTTAACTACTACGTAAGAGAGCTTGCGCTAACACTTAATCAGTTATGCTTAATAGAGGTAGTAGTGGTGATGTTCTTCTCTTACATGGCTTATGATTTGTTAGAGTGGTATAAAGGAATTATGACTATTGATAAATTTAATGCTGTTGCTTATTGGGCTGCTATTTCGGGATTGGTGGCTACAATATTCACTGCTGTGAAATCTATCAATGATACTCATAAGAGTAATAATAAATAAAGGATACTCATGAATTTTGAAAGAGAGAGTGTACAAGAAATATGGCGTACCCCTCAATGCACTTTCAATGTTGTCTACCCTACTAGTTGTACGGTATGTATTAAAGGTATGAGAGGAGAAATGAGCAGGGAAGAATTCGTAGCAGTAGTTGGTATATTTGCTAGGTCTGGGTTTGATAAACTATTATACGAAAGAATTGATGATTACGGTAACTTTATTGAAAAGATTATCGACATCAAAGATAAACATATTAATCATTTAGGTGTATTGACAAATAAGGTTGAATTGATATGACAACTAATGTTAATAATTACCTAAACTCCATAATTGACTTACAAAGTGGAATACAAAGGTCGGTAAACTCAATTAATGAGGGTGGTGGATGGTTATTTAAACAAGTAATGACATACACAGCAGCTTCACCATTAGAGTTAGTAGAAGATACTCCTACAACAGTTCCTATACCACTAGCTGATGTAGGTTATGCTGAGAATCACTTGTTAAATCTATTATATGATTATGAGAATAATAAGTTTACACCATCAACCGTAGGTGATTTATTCCTAGTGTCATTTAGAGGCAAAGCAGTTGCTGATAACAACTTTGCGTATCTAAACTTAGAGGTTAATTCTCCTAATAGTGACTTTAACCCAGTTGATGCTGCTACTACCGCATTTGCTAAGAATAGTGGTGTGGTAGAGTTTATATCCCAAAAGTTCTTAATATTCACATCACAAATATTAGTTAATAATGGTGTAAATGTTACAGCCACTGCACAAGGTGCTAATATAGACTTATATGATTATAGCTTCACTATAGTTAGGTTATTTAGTAATAAAGGTATTAATACAGATGCGTTTAGTTAGAACTTATTATGATGATAGAACAGAGGGTAAGTTATTCTTTCCAGACGGTACTTATGTTTATACATTAGAAAGACCTTGGCTAGATAATAAACCTTTTGTAAGTTGTATTCCAGAAGGTAAGTATATTGTTGATAGAGATTATACTGGTAAACATCAATGGTATAAGATTAGGGAAGGTCAAGTAGAAGGGAGGTCATTCATAGAATTCCATGAAGCTAATGTAGTAAGCCAGCTAGAAGGCTGTGTATCGCTCTGTATGAGGTTATCTGGTGGTAAGGCATACCAATGTACTGCTGCATTAAATAAGCTCTTAGAATGGTTTGGAGAGAGTAGTTTTGTGTTAGAGATAACTTCTTAGAAAGAAGGGTACTGTAAGAAGTACCCTTTATATTAAATACTATAAAGTTTCATACAATTCATTGGCCTTTTTAGTAAAATACTCTAACCAAGGGACATTACCAATATCATTAACAGCGTCATGATATTCTTGTAGGTTAGATAATATTTCTATTTGGTCTTCAGTAAATAACCCTACCCATTCCTTAGCCACTTTAGGAGCATATAACTCACCAGTTATTATATCTTTCACCCCACCCTCATACCCGACTAAACTATTCTTAATAGTTTCAGGCATCATATTACCTACTACACAAGATAACCCATCCTCAGTAATATACATACAATTGTTATTAACAGTGCAGTAAGCTGGTACACCTTGTTTAATAGTTTCATCAATACCTAATCGTACTAACTCTTTAAATTCTTGATTATTCATTATCCAACTCCTTAATCTTATCTGACAGTTCTTTTACTTTAAGTAGTAGTTCCTCTTAAATATAAAAACTCTTAAACAACAATACATGAGTATTATCACTTAAGAGTTTAGACTTGTCAACTGTTATCTGCAATTAATGTAATCATTTTAAATCTTCTTTAAATTCAATTATTGGGCAAACCTTATCTGTCTTAGCCTTAATGTAATTTATGATTAGACTTTCTTTAGGTGTATACTCCTTCTTAGGGAAGTACCTACTTTTAAGTTTCTCTACTAAGTACATAACCCCTGTTAGAAATAATAGTATCAATATCATTCCGCATATTGCAAGTATAAACGTACCTAATAACGCCCAAATAGCTACCGCTACTCCCAAAGTCTCTGGAAGATACCCATTAACATTTACCATTAAAAATACTAAAGGGCTAGCGACTACCATACAAATAAATACCCCCATTGCTAGACGAAACATCACCTGCCAGAAGTATAAACATAAGCTTCTACTAGGATTCCACCTATCAGCAAAGAAGAACTTCTCTGTTAACATTTTATAATGCCAACTATTTTTACTTATTTTCATTTTAAATCCTCCAAACTATAAACATAAACGTCAGCCCAACCTAATAAGTGTTCTACTAATTCTAACACAATTATCCAGTCAGCACCACCCTTATCTGAACTCATTTTATAGGGGACTCCTATTTTAATTTTACGACCTACAATATGCTTCCTCAATCTGTCTGTTAAGGTTATAAAATCCTTAACCTCTGAAAGACATTTAGCTAAAGCTCCGTAATTAGTGTAACGTTTACCACCACTTCCGTAAAACTCTTGAGAGTGAAGATTAACTACCCCAGAATCCCCTGATAGAGTGCCTAGAGTATTTTTATACATGAAGCTGTACTGGTAGTCTCTAAAAGCTTTAGGGAATTGTTCCTTAACCTGTTTAGCGACTCCACTACCCATAATATTCTGGCAATTCACTTGGTGTAATATATAATCTACCTCACCCTCCTTTAGAGCTTTAATTAAGCAACCTTTCTTATATGTAATTGTCATATATCCTCCTAATATTTAATCAATAAACTTAGTATACTGAAAACCATTGGCCTTTGCAAGCATTCTTAGATAAACCCCTATAGGTTTAACAGCTCTAGAATCACCGCCATGAATCATAAAAGTATTCACTCCAGCTATAGTATCAGTTATCCAAAAGTAAGGACATGCCCCTTCACCATCTAAAGGTTTAACTCTCCAACAAGGAAATGCTAATCGCTCAATATGAGTATGAGCATCTGACACAGCTACATACTGAAAACATGTAGGAATATGTCTAGTAATTAAATCATCCCTAGACCTTTCCTTTGTACGATAGAATCTAACAGGTTCACGTACAGACTTATACTTTTTACCATTAGCTTTGTTAGTAAGAACTTTAGAAGCCTTATAGATTTTAACTCTACCGCTAGCTGCTGTCCATACATGTTTAAATGTTACTGTTGGTTTCATAATTATACCTCATATTTAAGCCTCTACACTACCTAGAAGCGATTATTTACCTATACCCTATACCAATGTACTACTAATAATTATAGTTGCTTAGAATTGATTGTAGGGGTTAATTTAGCCAATACTACTAGCCCATGACATCTCAAACCATACCTTATTTCACATTCTGTGCAGTATTTATCCTCTCTCATTTCCTCTCTGTCTGTGCATAAACCTTTTATTGTGTGTAACACTTCTCCACAGCAAGGACAATCTAAATTGAAACTACTCATAATCTATTCTCCCATTTCTTAATCATCATCTTAACTTCCTTCACACCTATTAAGTTATTACCATTCTCAATTAACCCTTTCAAAGAGTTAACGCTTGTATGGCAACTCACTACGTTACCTACGCAATAACCTCTGGAGTTATCTATTCTATCTATAGTAACAGTGTCTAATGTTAAAGGTAGTCCTGTATAATAACATTTCTTAGCTCTAAGCATATTCTTCATAGAAGTAAAACTAATAGAGAATTCATGTCCTTTAGATTTAGCATTCTGACACTTAGCTAAGTACTTATTAGCTGCCATTAAATCAAATTTTACATTAGGTGGATATTTAGGCATAAAAACTCCTTAGAAATACATAAATTAAAAATAGTGTATCACAACAATCAAACCACTACCAACCTTTATTTTTAATATTCAAAGTTATGGTGGATTGTATCTCTTTAATAAACTCCAGTATTTTAGGGTCTTTAATAATACTATTAGCAAAACCATAGTGTTGTCTTACATGGGCATTAGGCTCTACAGGGTAATTTAAGTTTAATTGTAAACTACTTACTCTCTTCCCGTTCTCAGTTATACTATAGAATATGTCCCGCCAATTTTTATCTACTCTATCATGGTAACTACCTATACAGTGTCTCATTGCGGAACCTTCTGTATTCATTTCTAAAGGTGATTTCAAGATTGTGGCTTTTAATCCCTTATGAGAAGTTGATGTAATTCCATATATTGACTCTTTTCCTACTAAGTATGGGTATAATTTATCTGAATACTTTAACATATTGATCTCTTTACTAAAGTTATCATGTTCATTCTCCCACCTAGCAGCACTCCACTTAGGGTTAGTAGTTTTACCTAATCTCTCTGCCATTAGTATAGTATCTTGTTTATGCTGTTTGTATTTTATTACTTCCTGTTTATCAAAACACTTTAAAGCCCCAAACTTAGGTAGGAGGTTCTTCCAGTCTTCGCATATAATACCCCTTTTCAGTAAAGTGCTGGGTATGGTATTGAGGGAATACAAATCTCTAGGGTCTTTATACTCAAAATCTATTTTCATAACACACCTAACTAAGAGTTCATTACGAGTCTTACTATTAGAACATAACCTCTTCCATAACCCTTTACCCAAATCCTTTTTAAGTCTATCAGGGGATAACCCCTTAAGAGCTACTATAGGGTATACGTTCATTAAACCATCATCTTTCACTGCATTCAAGGTATCTAAATTATCATGTAACTTACGAAGAATGCGATAATCATAACCTCCGCTTAAAGGGTTATAAGCTACGCTAGAGAAATCTCTTACAGGTATTACCCACTCTCTATACATAAGCTTGTTAAATCTCTCCCACACTTTCTTACCATAAGTCTCTTGACAGTATTGAAAGAACTCTTTATGTCTTGTGGGTATGTCATTGTCTAATAATTTTAATGTAGTTATAATCTCATTTATACTTTTCTTACCTAACTTACCTTCCTTAGTAGACATATCGGGGAGTTTAGTGTAGCGATCAATACAGGATTTACTCCCCCCCACTAATCTAAACTCTTTCTTATCATTAATTAGTATTGATTTAACTTCACGCATAAAAAAAACTCCTTATCAAGACTCTCTACGTTTTAAGTAGGGTAATCTTAACAAGGAGTTTAGTAGGTGTCAACTGTTTATTTAATTTTATTTATACTTGAGGGTATTGACATTAATATTAATGCTGAGTAAGTCCAAAAGTTGTGGGGTATATACCAACCTAAAGAAGCTTGCTCTGATATAGTATTTAAACCCCATAAAGTTAATAATGGTGATACGTACATTAATAGTAATATAAAACCTATATATATAATAATACTCTCATAACTCCTCCCCAATTTCTTCTGCCTGTTTAGTTAATTCCTCAATCTTATCCATTAATGTAGAATATTTACTTTTAAGAGCTTCCCGTTTAGAGTCCCTCTCCCATATAAGGGGGCATAACTCACTTCCTAGTTTTAAGTTAGCTCTCCGATCCTTTGACTCCATAGTATAAACTTTAACAGGTGTTATATTCCTAGACCAAAAGTATATTTTTAAATTACTCCATTGTTCCCCATCAAAATTTACAAAAAGTCCGTCTGCCATTACCAGAAATTTATCTCCATCCTTATTTACCAATATATGTCTACCAGCCTCTAATGTAGGCATTTCATTACTCATAAATTCTCCTCTTAATTAGTTTAATTGTTTTAGTAAGTCTGAATATAAGGTTTCAGTCTTACCTTCTCTAAGGTACTCTGATAACCAATTACGAAGATCCTCTACTCTAAGGTAATCTCCGCTAAGGTTGGTTATAGTCTCTAAACTATAGTCCTCGTAGTATTGGTTTATATAGACATCCACTCTTTCTAAATTAGACATCTTTATTCTCCTTAGATTAAACACTCCCTCATTAGATTACTCTATAGGGAGTGTTGTCAACTGTTTATTTAATTTTATTTACGCACTGCAAGCGATACACTCACCCTTACTGGCCTTAACCCCAGATTGTGACCTCTGGTAATATAGCGTTATTAAGTAAGGGTCGTTAAAGAACTCTTGCACAACTTCTGATATCCACTCCTCTTTTTCATTTGCATCGAAAAATAAATTTAACGATTGTGCCTGACATACGTACTTTTGTCTTTGACTAGCTGCTGATAGTATAGACTTCTGGTTAATCTCAAACGCTGTTTTAAACACCTCTTTCTCATTCTCATTTAACCAGTTGACATGTTGAACAGAGCCAGCGTTATTTTCAATATCCTTAAGTGTAGAATCATTATAAACCCCTCTATCTTGCATTAGTTTAAGTAGAGTAGGATTAATACGTCTTACTGTACCCGCAGCAGTTACTTGTGAATAAACATTCATTGCGACAGGCTCAATTCCTTGTGACACCCCTCCAACTAATAAGGATGTACTCATTGTGGGAGGTAGTGCTATTCTATGCGTATTCCTCACACCATACCCTACACACCACTCAGGTTCACCCCACACTTCAGCCATCCATTTACTCGCCTTTAAACTATCCTCATCTATCTTTTTAAATACTTTGTTATTCCACATCATAGCTTGAAATGATTCAAAGGGTAGCATATGGTCTTGTAGGTAAGTGTGGTATCCTAATACACCTAACCCCAAAGCTCTACCTTTCTCAGTGAATCTTACAGCTTTCTCTAACCCTTTAATATTCTTACCTTGATGTATAAAATGCTCAGCAACACAGTCTAAGAATATTATAGATGTCTCCACTACGTCTGTATCTTTCCAATCATCCCAATACTTTAAATTCAATGATGACAGAACACATGTAAAAGAATGTTCCTCATCTGAATAAAGCATAATCTCACTGCACAGATTGCTAGCTTTAACCTCCATATTCTTATCTTTATACATTTGAGGACGTTGTTCCTCAGCAGTCCACTTCTTCATTAAGTATCCTCTTCCAAGAACACTCCTAATTTTCATAGCTCGTTGATAAATCTTTGTAGCTTCTTTATCACCTTTGTCTAATTTAAGTTTGGTATCTTTGCTAAATACCCACCCAATATTACAATCATCTGGGTAATGGAATAAATAATCAGACACCTCAAAGAAATCTTTATGTTCCACATCTAAGTATAGTCCTATACTACCTCTACGATTAGACCCTTGAGATATGTTCTGAGCCATTTTAATGTAATCTTTAATGACAGGGAGTACACCACTAGCTTTACCATCAGACCTGAAACTACTTCCCCTAGGTCGGACATCTCCTAAGTATGCACTTGTTCCAAAACCATTTTGAGATAATATTGCATTCTCTTTAAGTGTGTCATAGAAACTATAAACATTATCACCAACGTAAGTCCCTGAGCAACTTACACTGCACCCTCTGTCATTGCCCATATTAGATAAAACTGGAGTAGCTGGGGATAACCACCCCTTCCACATGACATCAAAAAACTTAGTTGTCCATTTCTCTATATCATCTGTATAACTAGCAGCAGTTTTAGCTACACTCATGTATCTATCTAAAGGGGTTTCACCTTCTGATAAGTATTTCTTCTTTAATAACTGGTAGCCACTTGTAGTGTACCATGTAGGTAATAGACCTTTTTCCTGTAAGCCCTTTCTTTCTTCTGATAAATCATCATACATATTCATTAATTACCCGCACTCCATCTAAATTTACTTTCATTATAATCTCTTACATACTCAAAGTTTGATGAGTTAAAAAAGTCATGGAACTTGTACGAGTTAATGTCGTCATAAAACCAATCAGCTATAGGGTTATACTCAGGGTTAAATATTGTAGGTAATCCTAAGTTCTGCAAACACAGATCAACCCTATGTTGTACAAAGTTCTTCAACTGTTTATCAGTAATCCCTTTAATCTTCCCTTTAGAGAATATTTTATCAATAATTTTACACTCATGTTCATATATAGTTCTACCTGCCTCTATTATTTCATCCTCAGTTTTGCGTATCTCCTCTATTGTCATGTACCCTGACTTCAGGGACTCTTCCCTGATATTCTTGTATATGTAAGCACCAAACTCTGAGTGAAGGTTTTCATCCTTGACTGAAGCTGTTATTCCAGCACATATATTTTTAATCAAGTCCTTACCATTAACTTGAAAGTGTCTTAGGAATGCGAAGTTGCTATACAGAATTGCCCCCTCCGTCATACTAAATACACCTATAGATATTAAGGGATTTTTATTAACTACCTTCTCGTCTATAAAATCAATCCTTTGTTTAAGTTCTGGGTCATGCCGGTATTGACTATAATGATCATCTGTATTCAGCATTAATGCTTCGTCTAATTTACTGTAGAAAGGTGCATGAACACCTAGCTCTACGTAACTAAATAATGAAGCCACTCTCTCTAATTCTGGTCTAGGGCATATTCTTTTAAACCTACCACTCCAGAATTCCCCGCCAACTATCAATTCATATAGGGTGAACAATTTAAGCACCTCTTTTACACCATGACTCTCCGCATCAGTCATGTTAACTAGTAAATCTTGAACGTCCTTCTCTACCTCAATTTCACTAGCTGTCCACAGTATCTTTTGTTGCTGTTCTTCAAATTTTAACGCTTCTGGGTAATCGAAAGTGTATGTATCTTTCTTAGTCATTATTCTAGGTTTAGCCATCAATCAACCCCTCTTCTTCATACTTAACCACTCCTTATCTGTCCTAGAATACCCTACCCAACGAGTACACTCTACAACTTTATTAGCTTTATTTCTATGTGTGCATTCTTGTACTTCAATGTTTTTACTTGTGTCCATTCCTAGGATGTACAGAAACTTAAATAACAACTCTTTATCATTATAACCTTTCTTACTCTTAGACATCATCTCCTTAAATGTATCTAACTCTTGTATATCTGATAAACTAATTTCAATGTGTCTTAATTCTTCTAAGTGTTGTCGTAAGTAGTCATCACAATCCCGTCCTTGTACATCTGCTGCTGATAGTTTTGCCATATTATTCTCCTGCTTCTTGTTCTGTTGACTGATTTTCTGTGAGAGATTCTTCTAGTTTTTCTAAGCAAGATTCTAATCCTTCTCCGATATTCTCTAGGAATGTAGCCGCTGCTGTTATTGTGCATAGTTCTTCAGTTTGTTTCCTTGTGAATGACTCTACACCTTTACTGTCCTCATAGTATTTATTATGGCATCCTGTAGTCAACTCATTAATCAATTCAATAATTTTATCTGTTTTAATACCCATTAGTTTTTATCCTTCTTTTGTAAATCTACAACATTAATCTTATCACATAATAACTCAGCTAACATAAATATTAAAGTTATTTTATCATGTAATATTTGGTCATTCTCCTCAAACATTTTCTTACTGCCATTCATCTTAGGAAACTCTTTACATACACTACTTACAAACTCATTCACTATAGTCTGTATTTCCATTGCAGGAGTTAACTGTCTAACATTTTTATTAGCTAACCTAGAAATAACTTTAACTAAGTCAACCTCTTTACCTTCACTATCTACAGTGACAATCTTATCTAGTTTAACTCCTAATGGTACTTTACCATCACTCACATCGTAATATTTATATTCACTGTCTTTAACTGATAGTCTACCACCTACCACTGCTATGTGCTTTTTACTCATAAAATTGTTCCTCTAGTCCGACTTTTTGTTAAGTAAATTCACAAGAGTGGGAAAATATGCACTCAGAGCTTCTTTACACGCATTAGCCAACCATATATGTTCCAACTGAGTTCCATTGCCACCTCTTAGGTTACAATAGTGTATCCAAGTTCTCATAGTGGCATTCATGTACATACAACTCATTGTATTACCCTCTGGTAAAACAACCCTAGCACATTCCTTAGCTATACCTTTTGACAATGCCCATTGGTATGATTCCACTGACTTCATGATTGAATCTCTTTGTCTCTCTTCCCACTCTTCCTGTAGTTTTTCATCCTCAGTAGGTACACTATTCTGCCTATTTTTAGTATCTTGCATTCTAGCTTGCCTTAGTACAAACATACTCTCATCAACCTCAGCATATCTTTGACTAAATTCTTGGAAAGATGAGGATTTGTGTCTTAAAACTTGTCTACTTATATCTCTTGGTGCTTTCAATTCTAACACAGCATTACAGGTTTCAAATACACTCCACTCTCCCATTCTAGCACAATAAGAAAGCAGTTTATCCGCAGTCTTAAAATTCTCTTGGTTAGATGGGTTTGATACTCTTGCAGTGTAACTTAATATACCCTCACTATCGGGAATAAAATCAACAACAGGTTGAGTGACACCTATAACTCTCACTTCCGGTTTAAATAACTCCATTAACCCTCCACCACTTCTAATGTATTAAACCAACCTAAACTCTTAGCCAACTGCAAACCTTCTATTAAATCATCCACTTGGCTCTCATGTAGGTAATACTCATCAGCTCCGTCTGTTAACTGTATATTACCTGAATTATCATGACATTTGAATATATCAAAATACCCTGCATCAATTTCTGTAGGTTCTTGACTCTCAATAGCCTCACCTTTTGTATTTACTCGCATATATCATCTCCTCCAAGATTAGTTTACTGGAATAATATTTTAACATATTTATTGTTGAAAGTACAGTTAAAACTTCTTACCATTTGTCTTAGCACGATTCTCTTTCCTATGGTCAGCTCTATTCTTATTATATATAAGCTTCTCCTCTACTGCTGCTAAGACACTATACTCTTGGTTGAAACCTACCTCTAGGATAGAGTCTATTAACTTAGAGTATGTATCCTCAATAGTGGAGCTATAACCTTGTATATAATAATACTCATATTCTATAGCTAACATAATTAGTGCTTTATTTATCCCTAGGTGTTGCATTCCAATAGAGTTCCCTTCTGAACACCAAGACTCTTCTACCTCAGTTTCAGTGTACGCTATGCCTAATCTACCCCCTAAGTCCAATACTCTTATAAGAGCATCTGCTAGTTCTACTTCACCCATCTTACGATGAGGTAGGTGATCATCCATTAGGTTCTTGCGCTCTCCTTCTGTGCTTTCAGCCACTTCAGTAGAAACTAATTGTAACTTCTGGAAGATACACTCCTTTGGGTTATCCCACCACCCAACTAAACAATTCTGTTTGTAAATTTCCTTAGACATCTTATTTAAATCATAACACATACTACCCTCCTGATTAACACTCATTGCATTGTCACTCCTTCCATATTATCCCCCTCATCTTCTTCATTCTTATTGATGCACCAAATGGCTTGTAACATACCATTCTCAGTTGGTGATTCTACTTGATGGCATGTTTTAAGTCCATCTATTTCTTCTGTTAAGGTATATTTAAACATCTATCATCTCCAATGTGTTCATAATTTTACAAGCAGCATCTAACCAATCTTTAGTGTAGTGGCTTGTATCACAGCCTTTATTATAAGGAGTTTCTATCAGTATACACTTAATACCTAACTCTTTAGCACTTGTAGCATGTTGTAAGGAATCCTCAACATATATGTCAGGCTTAAGTTCCTCTAAATACTTCTTCTTGCATTCACCTAGCCCTATAAGAATAATATCTTTAAATACATCAGGATACAACACATTTAAGTAATCTTTTCTAAACTGTTTAGTTTGCTCAGTTCCACCAAAACTACTTAATGCTATAATATCAGCACTATACTTAATATCATGTAACATATCTTGTGACCATTCCAAAGGTGGCAAGGCTCTAGGATAATCATTAAATTCATTGATTAAACAAACTAGCTCATCCCTAGTCATTACTCCCCATATGTCATGTTCTGAAAACCAACTTGTCATATCATAACTGTCTTGTTCTGAATTAGGACATACTTCCCATCCTAGAGACTTACAGTAAGATAGGAATGGTTGAATATAGTGAAGTAAAACTTCATCGACATCTACTACTATTAGAGGTTTATTTTCCATGACCTTCTCCATAATTTGCACCTTGTATGTTTAATTTTTCTATCATTAATTCCCTCGTCTCACATGCAGCAAAGAAGGCTAACTCCTCTCCTAGTTTAGGAATAGAGAAAGACTTAGTCCAGTTTTTCCCATCTAACCCTATACTTTGAGCTACCCACCATTTTCTCATTTTAGTAACTCCGGTAACACCTGAAGTATTATTTTTACTCTTTCTTTGATTTCTATTTTGGTATACTTTCTCTAACCAAACACAGTTATCTGGTGTGTAATCACCTTCAACATCCACCCTTTCAATAGAGTGATTATCTGATGGACGTTCTCCCATATCTTCATAAAAATTCTCAAAAGAGTTTAACCACCTATCACATACTGTGATACCCCTACCCCCATAATTTTTATATGATATATTTCTGGAGTTACTACACCTACCTTTCATACTAAGCCAAGTGCTGTGTTCAGTGGTTGAGGACTTATTATGAGAACTACGTAATTCCTTAGCTAAGCATCCACAACTCTTAGTTCCTCCGGACGATAAGTGTGTACCTCTTATGGCTTTAATATTACCACAATCACACTTACACTCATAATATTTATTAGATCCTCTCTTACTATCAAACCTTAATACTACTAACCTAGTAAACCTGTCACCCTCTCTTAGGTAGTTAGTACTATCCACTACTATTAAAGGTTTATTCATCAACAGGTTTCCTTTTATTATAGTGGTAAGAAAGGAACATAGAATTACACATAACATGGTCTAAGTGATGTAATTTACTTTCTTTGTCATACTCCTCTCCATTAGTATAAGCCATTAAATGACGTAACAAACTATCAATTAGTTGATCCTTGTCAAAAGGCTTCTGCCAATTTAATTTATTATATTTTCTTGCCCCGAAGGTCATAACCTCACACATACCTTGTATTGCATAATTAGCGTGGAGCATATAACTTAACTCTGGTTTACCTTGATTATACCTTAGAGCTTGTTCACCTTGTTTACTGATTTTATCGGTATCACTCATAACTATTCACCCTCCCAAAACACTACATCCTCGACATTAATAACTTCAATACTGACTTTATCACTCTCACTCATTTTATTCAAAATACCTGCTGTAGTTACACCTAACATCTTCATATAGTCAGTGGTAATGTAATTACTACCAGATAAGCACTCAAAACAATACTCCTTATACTTACCTTTATCTAGAGTTGACATAGCCACTATCGGGCTAGACATTTTCCAAGATGAACCATACATAAAGCTGCCTCCCCATTCAGCTAATATCTTACAGTACGTTTCACCTTCTTCATCTGTAATTTTAATAATTTCCCATTTATCTGGTGTGTATTCTTTTGTCATAAGTTTCTCCTTAAGCATTCATTAATAAAGACTTACGTTTATCTTTAGATAGGGTATTAACTCTATCTCTAAGTATCTTACCACAATCATCACAACGTAATACAGAAAAACTACTTAGTGTCGTATTAAAGGATTTATTCTCTAACTTAGTTAATTTATCGCTACCACATCCATTACATCTAGGTTTATCGTCATCGTACAGTAGAGCTAAGTTGGGACTGTTCTTATCCCAGTGTCTTACAGCTAAGTATACTTTCTCTAACACTTCTATATCTTGATCACAGTATGATAGCATATAATCTAAGGAGGACACATCCCCTGCCATACATTTATGCCAAAGGGTGATATCCGTGGAGTGTTTACCACTCTCATAATCCTCTGTGTACCTTACTGCGAAGTCCATCTTATTGCTGGTAAATGCGAAGTTACCTTTAATAATTAACATAGGGTCTATCACTTTATAAGGTGATGGTTCGGGTAAATCATATTCTAAAAACTTAGTATTCATTTTCTTTCTATCAAAAGATTTGCCATTATATGCTATGATAATATCTGCATCATCTAACAAAGCCCATAAACTCTGCACCACTAAGAATTCAAACTCTTTAAAATTATAGTCTGTTGCTCCATGTAAGTGTATAGAGTCATGGATTAACTCAGTCTCTCCAAACCACCTAGCAGAATAACAAATAACATACCAATCTTCTATAATACTTTTAATGTTAATGTCTTGCTTCCACAAACTCCATACAAATGCTTTAATCATAGATGTTTCAATATCAAATAAAAGTATTTTAGGTTTATGCACTTCAGCTACATGCAAATAATTATCATCCTTAGCTTTACGTAATAAATCACTCACTGTAGACTTACTCTTGCCTAACTTGTTAGCTATTTTTCTCCAACTTAATTCAGTTGTAAATGCCAGTTCTAAAGCCTCTTTCTTCCAATCTTTCAATCTACGTACTCCTCTCCAACTTTCTCATTAACTAACTCAAATGACACCACTCTAGTCTTAGTATTCTGAAACCTAATTAGTTTAGACCTAGCTCCTCGTAATGTATTATAAAATGTTCCTCCTGATTTAGTGGATATACTACCCCAACCTTCAGCATAATCACTCCAATATTGTGCTTGGTATACTTTCATAAATAGTATTCCTCCCTCATAAATACTTCTATTAACTGTTTACGTCTACCTTTACTATCCTTAGCAAACTCTAAACCATTCATCTTAAGGAAACTCTTAACAGCCTCAGTTTTCTCTTTCTCTTTCTCAATAGCTAACTTAGTAGCCCTACCCTCTTCAAATGATAAGTTGTGTGAGTCGCAATACGAGATAATTTTATGACAGGGTTTACAAACCAATGCCCAGTTGTCAGGGTTGTTAGCTGCACAATGCCATAAGAACTTCTCAGCAGTCTCAAAATCATAACAACCTTCTGATGGTTCTATGTGGTCACATTCTAATTTACTACCTGCCATCCACTCTTTACACTGGTAACATTGTCCTAAGTTCTTAGTGCTAGTGTGAAACTTCTTAGATAATTTTTCCTCAGTTGTTATAGGTCTTAGTTTATCCTTTTTCCACTCTTTTCGTAAAGGGTTATCTGACCATATCCTTCTGAGATTTCCCCTTAGCCATACGAAATACTGAGACTTAGTTTTCCATATAGATAAAGGGTGTTCCCATACGTTTATACGCTCACTCACTATCATCTACCTCTACAACCTTAACACTATCAAACCAAGATGCAAACTCACCTACACCCTCTTTAAGCATCTCCTGATATAATTCCAACCAACTACCATCATAATATTCAGTTAACTCATTTTCATCTATTAGAGTGACAGTATCTTTTATTTCAAATTCAAGTAACACTTTCATAATCAACACCAACCTTATTTAATAATTTCATAACATCTAACCTATCCCCCTCCCATCTCTGCATATAAGCGCAATCTACATACATTTGAAAAGCTCCTACCCAGTCCTTTGTGTTTTCATTACCATGTATATCTGTATATGTAAAAGTATCCTCTCCAAACCACTCTTTATACTTATTAACTATAATTTGTAGACACTCTTTATCTGTCTTGCAAGGGTTTAATAAATTAAAACAAGTCTTATGCCCGAATGAAGGTGTATTACCTTTAACTAAGCAAACTAAATCCCTTGGGTTATAAGTATCAACACCATCCCCAACAAGACACTGAGCGTATAGGAACTTCCTACCCCATCCCTTAACGTCACCATTCTTCATGTAAAGCTCTCCAAGACCTTTTATGAATACCTCTGGAGTCTTAGGTTCCTTAGCATTATAAAGCCATCCAGAGGCTTGTGTTGCGTCTTTATCCTGAGTGACACCTACAATTTTCTGTTTACTCTTAAAACCATCATACATTCTACTAGTTATTACATCATCAGCTTCACGACCATCAACAATCACAGCATCATGGTAATTGATTAGGTAGTCCTTGATCTCTTGAAACAACAGTGGTTTGTGAGTGTTATCCCTATCTTTATACTTAGATGGTAATGGAAGTTCATCTCTAAAATTACCTTTCCCCCCTATATAAATTTCATAGTTACCTGCTTTTAATTTATTCCTGACATTATTTATAGTCCTTTTCACTGTTGATAAAGCATTCGCCAATGGTTCAGCTTTAACTATATTCTCAATTGAGAAAACATTTGGAATATCTTTCTTATCTACAATTCCAGACAGGAATTTAACCATTTGAGTTTTATTCTTAAATAGCGCTTTACCGTCTGGTTCTGATAAGTTCTGAGCCTGTACTAACCTTTCCTCACAAGCGAAGCCTACACCATATATCAACTCGTCCCCATCAAACACTGCTGTAATATCAGGATCTAAGTGAGAAGTAGATATCTCACCATCATCCACAGCCTTAACACGTTTACTGAATGCCATAATTAATCCTCACGTTCTTCCTCAAAGTCATTCCCTAGAATTCTACCTATTATGTAGTGACTCCAATAGTTAGATTCGTATTGGCAATCCCAGTCCCTATCCTCAAGAGCCTCTACTAAAACTTTAATGACAGTAATAGATTTATCACTGTTTAATTCTTCATCACCCTCTAAGAGTGACTTAACCACTTTATCAAATATCTCTGTACCATTAGCCCATCCCATACCTACCTCCTTAAAACGCTTGTAATTCAAAAAACTTGTACTCAGGAGTTACACCAGTATCATTCTCACATTCTTCAATTGAATCATAAGCATCTTCTATCATCCAATCCTCTTTTAAAGAGTAACTAATACCACTTCCCGTAACTTTCATCAAAGATTGACCATGATCACATTGAAGCCTTACACCAACATCCCCATGTTCTGCTAGAGCCTCTTGTAATTCTTTAATCACTTCTGAAATCTTCATATTACAACTCCCTTACATAAGTAATAGTCTCTACAATTTTAGGGTAAACCTCATATACTTTATCAATACCTTCAAAGTTATATCCAGCGTCTTCCCAACTATTATCATTTGTACCTTTACAAGACGAATAACAGAAAAACCTTTCTACACCATCGTCTAATATTTTACATACTACAGAATACTCTATACGCCATCTGTGTGAATCTTCGTCTCCTTTCCAAACAATAGGAAAGTTATTTCTAAGAGTTTCTTCTAGACTTTCCTCAGAAAAATCCCAACCCTTCTCTATACATTTGTCAGTTAGTAAATCTCTTAAAGTTTTCATCACACACTCCCATTTAAAATTTCAACTTCACTAATAGCAGTTTGACGTTGTTCAATCTCATCTTCCACTTTAGACTTGTCATAAGCAACTTTCACTAATAAATTAAATTCTTTAGAGGGAATACCTAATTCCTCTTTAGTCATAATACCAATATTCTTAATATCCTCTTTTAGTACATCCACTTCTTCCATTAATACTACTGACTGATTAACATACCCTAATAACTTTTTACGTTGTACATCACTTGATGGTAAGCTCATTTAAACTCCTTAATTATAAAATTGATTGTGCATTTTATCATATCGAATTGACGCTAGATAAACACTGTCACCGATACTTAACCCTTGTGTTAAATAAATACGTTTAGCATTTTTGTAGGTATTGCGATTACCACCTTGAATAGATACTTCTGAACGGATTGCTTTGGCTGTTTTGTTTCTCATATTGGCTCCTATTAGGTTAATTAAAAAGGCATCCTTGCCAGAAACTTTTCCTAAATATTAATATTACTCATCGTCAGCAAATGGGTCATCCTCATCTTCTTCTTCTACCACTTTCTTAGGGGTAGTTTTCTTAGTAGACTTTTTAGGAGATTCCTCTTCTTCCTTCTTATCCTCTTTAGGAGGAGAACCACCTTCACCCATCACCTTACCAATCTTAATAAGCTCTTTACGTAGTTCTGATTCTTCCCAACCTTCCGCTAACTCTAAACGTTTAATTACAGAAACACTTAGTTGATTGAGTTCTTCATCTGTATTACCACCATCCATACTAATACCTAAAGGTTCTAAGTCATAATCTGGAGTAGGGATAGACTTATGTTTAGAGCTAGGTTCCCCAGTGTTAATGTTTAAGTGAGGATTTTCTTTATCTTTCTTATTGTCAGCCCACACATATCCTAAATCCATAGTAAACACTTTACCTAATAAATCACCTAGAGCAAAGTCAGATGGAGCCTTACTACCTTTAACTAATCCAGTAGCTTTACCTAGTTTAGTGATACGAGTTAATGTACCATAACCATCTGACTTAGGAGCTAATGTTGTGATACCAGCAATACCCATCCATTGACCAGCAAGTAAGTGACGATAAGGTTTAATATCACTTTCACCATCATTAAAGTATTTACCATAGTCAACCATTACATCAGGGAAGTCTACCGCAATAATTACACTATCAGTTGCACGATTAGGAATATAGAATTTATCCTCCTCAACATAACATCCGAAATCTGCTTCTAACAATTTATTCTGACGTTCATCATCTTCCCATTTATACTCTGTAAACTCATCATCTGGTTTTTGCATACCACTATCAATAAGAGCACTAATGATACACACTAGGTTCTTATTCTCCCCATTATCAGTTGCTTCATCAATAGCCTCTGCTAAATGTTTATTATAAGCTTTCCAATCTACATTAGATGATGCCTGTTTTACTACTACTTTTTTATTAAACGCCATTACTTGTTCTCCCCTTTAGATTTTAATGTTTTACTATATTTACGTACATATGATTTACCTGCATTCTGTTTATTACCCCAATAATGTGAGCAATATACTTTCTCATAAGCTTCTTTACCGGTCATAACTCCTCCTATTTAATTATTAAAGTTGACTATTTAAATCTTGAAAACTAACACTAGGTAAACTAATCGTACTAGGGTTATGGATGTCTACAGGGATGAACGCCTCTGATTCAGGCCATACTTCAATCAACTGTCCTGTAGTGTTAACACTACTTAATACTTGACTTACCTGTCTACTAAAGTTATTTCTCTTAGTTTTGTATTCTGATAACTCATTTTCAAACTGTTTTAACAGCTCTACGTTGTCTTTATAAGATTTATAGAGTTTATCAGTTTTACTTATTACATACTCCACTTTACTTTCTCTAGTAGACAACATTCTAATGTCGTCATTCTCAGAATCTCTGCCAAAGTATAGTCTATCAATACTTTCATCAGGCCATTGGACTAGCACACTACTTGATTTGTATAAGAACTCATCAGGAATATCTTTTAGGGTTTCCCAAAACTTACCATAAACTTTTTCACTGATTTCTTTAGCTAGGGCTTGTAATAACTCTTTCCTAGATAGTAGTTCACTAGTTGGCTCTGGATTAGAACCTTCCCACTTAGATACGAAATTTTCTAATATGGTCTGTCGCAACTCTTTATTTAATCTTAATGATTTCACAATAACTCCTCCTATTTAACCTACTTAATCAACTTACTTTGAACAATAAGAGCTTTTAAAATAAAAGTCTCAATCTTATTATACCCATTTAAAACTGTTTGTCTATGTTTATTTAACTTTGTTTCACTATAACCTTTAAAGCTACGTTTATTAGTTAAGTTGTAGAACAAGTTATCCTCAGCTTGTAACTTTAAAACTGATTCTGTTAAAGGTACACCTTCATTATTTACCATTTTTAATACTCTCCTTTAGTTTGTTGTGTTCAATTTGTAACTCTTTCATTTTAACCTCTATAGATTCTAATTGCAACTCTGTTTCTGACTTAGGTTGTTTAGGGAAGTTATGTAGGATGTATTTACCTAATTCAGAATCTCGTCCTGTGTAAAATATGTCTTGTGTGTAATATTTCAACCCTTTAACACCTAAATCCTCCATCAAATCATCCAATTTAATGAATAAATTATATGTACCATCTTTTCCTCTACGACATTTACTTAAATAAACTCTAATACAAGCTGCCTCATACAAACTCATCTCTACTGTAATTCTATCATCAGGTTTTGCTACTTTACTCACATTTTCCTCCTTACGTTTATATTCTACCATTTTTCTTAAATCTGATAGTGTTACTTCTTTGTTTGGGTGGTTAAAAAATGTGGTTTCTAATGACCCTACCCACCAATATATCATTCCATCTTCATAACAAGAATATGCTGGTGAAATTAAATTACAGTAACCCTCATCTCCCCAAGTATAACCTAACTCAAATAATAAATCTTGAACTTCTTTTTTACCCTCCATATTCAAATTATGAACCCATATTTTCATGTTTTGTAATGCCATAATTCACTCTCCTCTTTAATGTAATCTTTATCTTATATAACTATTCTAACAGTGTGTTATCAGAAGTGCAAGTGTTTATTTAATAATTAATTTATTAGCTTCATCAATGTAATACTGGTAGTTAATATTATCCTTGAAATTCTTAATATCGTTACATGGAACAATTCTATACCCAGTATTAATCCCTATACGTCTCTCCTCACACTTTTCCTCAACCTCTTTAATAAAAGTATAAGTCTTACCTCTTGATGTCTTAGGTAAGGTTTCATACTTCTTAACATCGGTAGGACTATATGCTTTATATTCAGCACCATGTTGATCATGATAAATCTTCACCATTACACTTTCTTTAACAGGAGGCATTATCTTAACCAAACTACCACCTTCACTACTAATATAATATCTGCAAATGTTCTGTAAAGGAATATCTTTACCATCTTCAACCATTACTAATCTACTACTTCTAGGAACCTTAGTTCTCAACATGAAATCCCAATGATTAGTATGGTTAGTAATAAAATCTTCAACATCTACACCCTCTAATAAGTACTTTTCAGCAGCCATTGGTATAATTAATGATGATTGATTCTGGTGATAACCTAAACCTTTAAATTGATAAGCTCCTTTACTTTTTAGTTTACCATTCATATCTTCACTAATGTAATTATTAACATCTCGAATAAACATAGATTTATAATTAACACCTTCTAATTCAAGTTTAGTTAACTCTTGCCACCATTTACAAATCTCTTGGGTAGTGTCGTAATCTTTCCTTGCTACTTTAAATGTTAAACCATCTGTATTAATCTGAATCATTGACAAAGACTCAATTGCTAACAGTTTTTCAGCTAACATACATAACAATAACTGACCATTAATAGTGATAGCCATTGTATATTTAGAGTCATAAAAAGGACTATACTGATTATTACTATCACCATATACACCATTCAATGCTAACTTCATCATTGCATTTTCAGTAGTACCTTTAGCAAATGATTTACGCTGATTATAAACATCCTCATATATATCACAAAATAATTCACCTAAATGTTCAGGGTAAACTCTATTCTTAATGGCTAAGTTGGGGTAGTAGCTTGCGCAGCTACTGCAAATATCTATTTCTTTCAAAATAGAATGGATCATATCTTAGGTCTTTTTGACCATCGGAATCCTCTATATGTTTTCTTATAACCAGAACAAGTAGAATAAATAGATTGAATATGATATTCGGGATTTTCAGAAATTATATCTTCCATCGACTCCCAAATTCTTACACACTCTCCATCCTTTGTCATTTGGATGAAGTCATATATCCTTTTAGCTTTAGATACCTTTTTAGCCATCTGAAGTTTTTTATCTTCATCTAACCACATTAAAGTACTAGCTTTAGATATTTTATCTTTCCATTCTTGACCGTAAATACCATCATTGTGTTGATTAGATTTAATCTCACTCATTTCAGCTTTCATTTCTTCAGACCACTTACCGCCATAATTAGGATTATTTAATCCATCTCTAGGTATGTTATAAACACCTTCTTCTGTGTTTTTATATAAAGAAATCCAGTAGCGCTCCCTTTCTAACAACTTGTCAGTAGAACACTCTTCTAAAACTATAAAATCTAAATCATCCAAACTTAACCCCAATTTATTACATTCGGAGTGTAAATATTTACTTGTTCTTAGTGAATTATACACCCTGTGTGGGTTTTTTAAGTATACTTTGTGTTCATATATTCTTTTTTCTATATTAGAAGACTGACCTATATACTTTTTACCATTCACTTTATTAATTATTACATATATTCCAATGGTCATAACAGACCCCCTTGCGCTTCGGATAATTGTTAACTGAAGTGTAATATTATCACTTTTAATCAACGTGTCAAGTTATTATCCTACTCTACTCACTTCCAACACCTCTATTACTAAAAATGTTGTGTTTTCGATGATCTCTGAACCTTACCCTAAACGGGTCTTGGCTGCTGATTGCCCAATCTTTGTAGTTTTCAAGCATTCACGCTCACCGTTTCCAGTCACGTTGTAGCCCACAAAGCTCTAAGGGTGTCCCAGCAATTCACAAGGCTTTAGGTTTTATCTAAATAAAACCAAGGTACGCCGCAAAATTAACGTCCTCGTCATCAATGATATATTCTTCATCTGATTTAACAATTGAAGATTCTATACTACCATGAATACCCCCTGTACCAAAATCATACTGAAAGCCATTAATTATAACATTTAAGTTATCCGCAACATTCCAATTAATCCAATAACTAATTTTACCTGTTTTTAATACCTCCTCACTTAACCAACATAAAGGTTTCTCCTTTTTATACTTCTCCATTTGTAGGTCAGTAGGTTTCTTAAATAGTTTTTGACGCTTTGTACGCATCTTACAATATTTAGCAACTTCCCCTAACTCACTCTCTAAAATATCACCAAATACACCTTTAGTTTCCCAAATAGTTTGTTTCTTTAACCATTCTAATATTGCATTAAATTCAGGTCTATCAAATTTTACATAATCAAATATACATTCTTTAAGTTTAATAGACTTACGAATAGTTTGTCTAGGTTTTCTATTCTCGTCAAAACAACAACCGCGATTAGCTTCTTCCAACTTCATAATGAAATAGTCTTTACCAATTTTAGTGTCGTTATGATTAATAAAATTCTTATCATATTTAATAGATAGTTCTTCTCTAAACTCTATCTGTGCTTTAGATTGTTTATAAAATAAGTATGTTTGTAACATATCATGTTTATTGTATTTGATTAGAGTATCAATCTCGTCTGAGGTTAAATACTTCCCTACTGGGAAAGGTAAATCCTCAATATTATCAGACCTCATATTAAACTCTAACATTTTTAACGAAGTAGCTCTTGCCATATTATCAAAGTGATGAATCTTATACAAATCCATCTGGTTTATTAACCAATGCTTCTCCCAAATGATATGAGCAAATCTATCTTCACAATGAATAATTTCCATAGCTTTGTTATAAATATCTTCAACTGTACATTTTTTATTTTTACTAAGGTAATGTAATACAGGATAGTCAAACCCTATACTATTAAACCCTACCATTCTACCATTAGTTTTACGAATCATAGATAAATGCTTAAACAGTTCTTTCCTTTGGTCTTTCCTAAAAGAGATTTCAAAGGTCTTAGATTTCTTTGTTTCAGCATTACCTATTACTATAGTAAAACAGTTTGGGTATGTTTCGATGTCATATATATAATCTGTCACTCATCTCCTCCAAAATCTTCTTCATACACTATACCATCATCAGTTTTCATTTCAACAGGTGTTTCCTCAATTGTTCTGGGTGATTTGTTAGGTGTACCTTTTTCCATATAATCATCTAAATCATAACATTCCCTACTGTTGAAATCATAATACCATGTACCAGCTTCACCCGTAATCCCTCCCCTACATTTAGGTAATCTTACTCTAGTTGAATTCCTGACAGTATTATCATTTGATTCTTTATCCCTCTCTAGTAATATATTGTAAGCAGCGCTCCTTACTAAGTCGCCAGTACCAGCGGCATCATATTCATTTATAGGTGCTAACTTACCATCCTTACTTGGTGGCTGTTTTCTGGTGTGCAATATGTTAATAATACGATTACCATTTTTAATAAACATCTTCTGCCACTTCATATGTCTTTGTTGAGTGTCTAAATCTGTCCCAGCTAAAGCATCCGATAGTACGTCAATCACAAATATCTTAGAACCATATTTCTTGTTAATCTTCTCTAAGGTTTTCTCCATCTTGTGAATGTCCCCATCCCTTTCGTCCACTAAGTAAAATCTAGGTTCTCCCATCTCATTAAACCAAAGTTGGTTACACTTTTCCATAATATAGGGTTTTTGTAGGTACTCTAATCTGTCATTATCACTCATCCATCTAAGGTTCTTTTCAAGATGTATTGACAATAAATCAACACCCCACTGACCTTCTGTAGCTTCTAATGAAACTATGGTAGGAGGACTAGGTGCATGGAATATCCAATGGTACACATCATTATTCACATGACTTGTTTTACCTGTCGAAGTTGCTGCTATAATATTAGTAATTGTACAATCTAATATACCTCCACCCATCATCGCCTGCATTTTGTGTTGATAAGGTGGTAATGTAAGTCTCTCAGTACCTAACTCATCTAAGATAGCATTCATGGTAGTGGAACTAGACTTAACTCCATCATCAACTACTGGTTTAGCGTTGAAAAAATCCCTACAGAATTGGTTTTCCTTACCATCTAACAACATCTTATTAGGGTCTTTACTCGACCATAATGCTATCTTTACTTTATCTTTAGGTAAAACTTCTAACGCTTTTAAAGTAGCTTCTTTACCTGCATCATCGTTATCAAAACCCAATATGATATTATCAAAACCATCTAACCAATCATACTGTGCAGCTATTTGCTTATAAGCGCTCCCTTCACCAGTTGTGGGACTCACTACAGGTATAGGTAAATATTCATCACCATAACGCTTCTGTTGATTCTCTAACAACATCTGAAATGCTGCTAAAGTATCCTCCTGACCCCCAACTAACAACACATACTTACCAGTAACTTTACGAAAGAAGTATTGACCAAATAGCTCTGATTTAGAGCCTGTTCTACCTACTCTTCCATAACGGAAGTCTTTAGGGTGATTTCTACAAGCGAAACCTGTAACCTTGTAATCCTCAGTCTCAGGATAATACCTAGCTACAACGTTACCCTTCTTGTCTAACTTAGTTAGTGTACCAAAGAATCTACACGTCTCTCTGCTAATACCTCTATAATTGTTACAATCATAACCTACTTCCTTAATCATAGATTTAACTTGTTCTTTAGTTAACGCCACAGACTTAGGTTTATAAGTTTTCTCTTTCTTATTCACTACGCCAGTTTCAGCAATACCTAATATATCCGCTAATTCTTGTTTAAGAGGAGTAGAGTCATCGAATGTATGTACCTCACTTTTAGAGAATGGTTGACAACATGATCTACAGTAAGCGTCATAGAATAGATTACCTTCACTATCCTCTTTCTCATAACAACTTAGAGCATCGCTACTACTGCAAGGGTCTTTACCTTCAACTTCATTTGCTATACAGTGGTAATTCCCTACGAATACCCCACTTTCAAGTTCCTCTTTGAATTCTTTCTTAACTTTAGCCATACATACCACCAACTCCTAATAAGTAACAACATAAGTATAACACCCATGAAAATATACAGAACCAAAATGATAGACCTACAATAAGAAATTTAAATTTATGTTTATTGTGGTTATTGTAATCCTCAGCAGGGTCTTTAAACATAATTACCATCAACAGAGGTAATATCACTAATAGCACAGTAACCATTACATTTAATAGAAACCAATCACTCATCACTATCATTCCAGAATAAATCTAATTGCCTAACCTCAATTTCTTCTAACTGTTCATGTAAACATTCTAACTCTGCCTTAACACACTTATTTTCTGAGGATAAGTGTTTACGATAATTATTTAAGTACTCTATTCTATTTTTTATATTCTGTTCTTGTTCATCTATGCTAATCATCACAATACACCTCCTTCAAACTATCATTATGAATTTCTTCTATTAAAGATACGTATTCCTCAATCAAACCTTCAAGTTGTTGTGTTTTGAGTTCTATAAGTCTGTACAAAACTTCTGCTCTATCTTGCTTACTCATAAATAATTACCTAACAGTTGTAAATCCTCTTTAGATAAGTACATTTCAGATAGTTCATTTAACTGGATATAACTAATCCAGCTATACGTTTCAATATCCCCAGTATCATTTTCATAGTCCAGAATAGCATGGAATACATCTCTGTAGTAGTATTTTATTAACATAACTCCTCCTCATCATATACATTACAATTGTTTTCTGTTCGGTAAGTTAACTCATCCTCAAACATATTAACCATATGATCTGGTATATGAGTTTGTGTATTAATAATAGCTTGAATATGTTCATTTGTCATGTCTTTTAGTAAAACTCTTTTAAAAGGTTCATCACCATTCTTACCATAAGTTCCCCAACTAAACACGTTACGTATTTTAACGTGTAAATCCTCATAAAAAACATCTAGGCAAGTGGGTCTAACGATGTTAACACTTCTACGAATATAGTCATTACCACCATCTGTGAAGTAAGTTTCACCTGTTATTGTGTCAACATGCTCTTTGTAATCCCATCTACTCCCACTATGTAGGGTGGTTCCATCTGGTGTAACTATACAGTTTCTAAGAATGTTTCTGTCAATATTTATCATTTTATATTAAACCTCTTTGATATGTAATTTAAAATCCTGATTAACCCTAAAATCCCTATTACTATGACTAATAGTGATAGTAATACAAACCCTACATGTAAATCCATAAGCTATCCTACCACAACAAATGTTTAAATAAAACCACTAATCCACAAATAATACCTATTACACTCATACTAATGAAAAAGTATAATAATACTGCACCCAATCTTTTATAAGTACTCATATCAATAAATTTGTCACTCCACAGACCAAGTTCACTTACAATCATTATACTCATAATAACCAACAAAATAAAAATGTATATAGTGTTTTCTAGTGTCATTACAACCCCCTGTATCGCTTTCTGTTGAATTATAATCTAAAGTAATACCCTAGCCTACCTTAATGGTAGATAATTGATTCTAGGGTATGTACAATTAGTTTAATGGATACCCTACTCTACTTCAAACCAGATTTTGTAAGCTTCTACAATTTCATGTGTACGTAAGGCTAATGCAATAGTCTTTCTATTTGAATAGAATCCTTTTTCTGAGTATTGCCAAGTTAACCGATTGTCCACATGAAATTGTTTATCACTATGATTGTAACAGGCACTATGTCTTTGTAAATCTCCTAACCAATCTCCCTCCCAATCTCCCTCATTCTCTCTTAGAAATTTAAATATCTTAGTACGAGCTTTCATACGATTAGATTCTTTCTCAGCTAATTCCTGTGTAGGGAATACTTGTTGATAGTTTAATATGTTTTCATCTATACTAAGACCATCATATGTATCATCAAACACTTCACCATCACGATAAGAACACCAGTACTGCTGACTAACTTCAGGAACATACCATTTACTACTCTTTTTAACCTCAACCTTATTACTCTTTTCAATAAGTGATGTTAACATTTCACGTTCTGAAGTGGTTAGATTGTTTAAGTTTACATTTAAAGTGTTCATTTTATTCAACTCCTTTGTTGATAGGTTTAATTTTAGATAACGCATCTGATAATTCATCTTCATAATACTCTACATCACCTACCTTTACAACCTTTCTTTCCTCTCTTTTCCATAATAATTTGTGAGTAGGGTGTTTAGATGGATCTCCGCTAGTGCATTTTAAGAAATCTATATTACTATGCGCTTGCCAAACTTCCATTATGTCAAAGTCTCTGCTATACCTATCTGTCAAATTCTCGTCAAAACTATTTAACATACCCCATGTTTCACCAGAGTAAGTATCTCCATTAGCAGTTCCTTTGGGTACTACGCCACTCTCACCATTTCTCCCAACAATAACCATTCCTGTTTTCAAATCTGATTTAGTAAAGCTCATTTTAGTCTCCTCTTTAAGTTTAAAGTATTGTAGTTCATCCTCGCGAATGGTCATTAAATCACTGGTAAGTCCTATATTAGCCTCAACCATAGTTATTGTGAAACCATCCTTATAGTAACATTCTACATATTCCTCATAAGGAGCGAATCTCTTCATAAACTTATCTTTCGCTGCTTTATCAACAAACACATAAATCTTACCTTCCTCTAATTTATCTAACATTATATTCCCCTCTTGTTACCTAGTACCTCTACTTTAACTCACCTAAACCACTATGTCAAATATTTTATTCAAATAAATTTATCTCTACAAAAAGTACCTATTTAAGAAGTTATTTGTCCAGTTAGTGAAATAGTTCTTGACAGATTTTATATTTATGTTAAACTATAAGTAAGGGTAGAGATATTATCTACTTGAAATTGTATGTTTGCGTAAAATCTTTCCATACAAGCCTAGCAATAGGTAATGCCACTAGAAAGCGTAAGTGGATAGCATCAGGGTGGATAGTACAAGTTACTATAGCTAAGAGATGCGATAGCCTGACAGGGTGTTAGCTCTGTTGAAAAGTTCTTAGCTTCTATGATACTAACAATAATCATAGTACGTAAGCATTCTCCTAATGCAGAATGTGGAAACCTCAGTAGATACCTCAAGAAGATATATTTACTAGGAACATCATCTATCGTCCTGTCGTAAAAGCATTGCGCTTTCCTACTTTTTTTTGAGTAGGTTGACAGTAGGATAGTTGTGTTCCTAGTAAAGTTTCCTAAGAAGATATATTAAAAGAATATTAGTAGATTTACTCTTAGTAGATATACTTCTAATAGAGTACTTTTAAAAGAGTACTCTAAGGGATATAATCATCCCTTAAGGTACATTTAATAATTAATTTAGTTATTATACTTATCTAACCAACTAAACAGTAATTCAAATGGTTTTACTACAGTGTAAATAAATAATTTACCTAGTACATTAAGTGGTATGAATATAAACCACAATAAACATATTAACTTTATCTCAGTTTCTTCCCAGTAATATAAATCAAAACTCCTGATTATAAAATTCTTACCTATAGTGTAAAAGAAACACACTCCCACAAACCACACAATAACACTCACAATAATATAAATATTCATCAATTCTGCTCCTCACAATACCTTTCATAGTCCTCAATAGCTTGTTTATAGTAACGAGTACCCCCTCTAAAACTCACTATAACCTCAATAATCCTTTCTAACCTTTTAACAGTTAATTCTGTCATTTGTAACTCAAAGAACTTATCTTCGTCAGATAGGCTATTAAAGTCTTGTTTCTTAGTTAATACTTGTTTCATTTCAATACCCCCACATCATTAGTTGTTTCTACCCAGACCCTAGCACCACAAGATAGAGGTTTATCAGGACTATATAACACTCTACAAGCCTCTACACCATCTTTATCATACACCACCACTGTATTACCATACTCATTACTTTTATACGTCTTACAAGTGATTACAGGAAGCTTATCCTCACTTTTAATATTATGACGTATATTATGTTGATTTACATGTATATACTTCTTCATGTCCCCTCCTATTTATTAATCCTCAAACATAATACTTCTACTATTCCCTATTGTCAATCTCATTTAAAATTAATTTATTTTAAAATAATTCCTTGACAGGGATTTCATTTCGTATATAATTCACCTCATACAAACAAAACAACTGAGGATTAACATCATGAATAACATGACAACACAACAATTTATAGCTTATAACCAACTAAAGAAATCTAAAGGTGTAGCTTATGTACTATTCCTTTTTCTAGGGGCTACAGGCATACATCGAGTCTATTTAAGAAGTTATGGTGTAGCATTCCTTTATTTAGTATTATTACTTAGTCATATATTTTTACCAATTATGTTTATTTTTACTTTACTTTTATGTATTGTTGATTTATTCTACACATCTAGCTTATGTGATGACTTTAATTACAAATTACAACGTGAAATTCTTAACACTAAATAAGGAATAACAAAATGAACAACACACAATTTAAACAATTCGTAGGTAATAAAATCTTATGAGTATTATAGGAGAGACTTATAAATACCTTACAGTGATATGTGCCACAGAGGGAAGAAAAAGGAGAAGTATTGTGTACGAATGTGTTTGCATATGTGGTGAGACAGTGTTTAGTACTAGTTATGCCTTAAAATCAGGCCGACACGTTAGTTGTGGTTGCTACAATAAATATAAAAATAGAACGCACGGTAAAACAAATACTGCCGAATATCGCAGTTGGCGTCACCTAAAATCTAGATGTTACACCACATCTGATGCTAAATTTAAAGATTACGGAGGTAGAGGTATAACAGTGTGTGATAGATGGTTAGAGTCTTTTGAGAACTTTTATGAGGACATGGGAGATAAACCATATATTCATTATTCTATAGACCGTATAGACAACGATGGTAACTATGAACCTGCTAATTGTAGGTGGGCGAGTCCTTCACAACAGGGTAATAATAGAAGGTTGACTAGTAGAAGTAAAACAGGTGTTTCTGGAGTGTATAAGAATGAAAGACTAAATATTTGGTTATCAGCTTGGAGGTGTCCTAAGTCAGATAAAAGAGTAATTAAAAGGTTTTCTATTATCAAACTTGGGGATGAATTAGCAAATTTTTGTGCCTTAGAGTATAAAGAATTGTCTACCATTATAATAGAGGATTTTAAAAATAGGGTATATTTAACTACAGAACCCTTAACTTAGATACAGTTACATCATTAAAGTGTAATGGTGAAGTATACACCTCATTAAACGAACTGTAGAGTACCTAGAAAGGGTTATCTTAGTGTAACCTAAGCTACCCTATTAGTTATTATTATAACGTCTTAGAATTGATTACAGGAAGGATTTACTTAATATGATTATATCATTAGATTTTGATTGGAATGGTGAGAGTTATGAACCCTAAATTCATTGTAGGTGAAAGAGTTATATTACAGAGCATATCTCATCCAGAGTTAAATGGTGAACATACTGTTGAGAAAGTGTTATCCCCAAATAAACATTATAAGTGCAGCATTACAGGTAAAATATATCTTGATAAATCAGAAGATAACAGTTTTGGTTATGTGTTAGATTTAGGGTTGGTGGATGAGTTCAGCGGTACTGAGATGAGTTGGGAGGAATACGCTCTTAAAAAGAAACCAGATGTTAAATACGGTAATGGTGGGTTCCTATGGTTTGTAGATGAAAGCACATGCTCAGGAATTGAGAATTACCAACTGCTTGGTGATTGCAAGCATTACAGCGGTAAATACATATGCACCCGTAAAGAATTTGAAGATAGAGTGGAGAAGTTAAATAATATGAAAAAATGGAATGGTGAAGGGTTGCCACCTGTTGGTGAGGATATAGAATACACAACCACTCAATATCAGCTAGGAAAACCATCTATAGAGGTTGGTAAGTGGTATAGAGGAAAGATAATTGCTTACTATAATGGTGCTGTATGGACATCTGACAACGGCATTCGTCTTTTAGATGTAACTAAATTCCGACCAATCAAATCAGAACGCGACAAGGCATTGGAATATGTAGATGATAAATGGAGAGAACACAATGATGGAGTGTCAGGCTCACAAGCTAGAGAGTTCTTTGCCATACTATATGATGCTGGAATGTTAAAACTACCAGATACACTATAAGGAGTATATATGACTCGTATAAACTTAGTGGATGTTAGTCATTTAACTGATAAACATTTGTTAGCTGAATATAAAGAGATAACACGACCATTCAATAAAGTTATTAGTAGAATAGGTAAGTTTGGGTTTGTTAATGCATTAAATGATGTAACTATTAGTAGTAGTTATGTATTAGGCACTGGACATGAATCATTCTTTTTTGATAAATTACATTGGTTGTGGTTAAGATACTTTAATTTATTTGATGAGTTAAATAAAAGAGGTTTCAATATAGATGAGGGTAAATTTAAAAATATTGCTGATGATTTTAAGAATAAATTAGAGAAAACTAAGTATTGGAATGATTGGAATGAATACAAACCAACCCCTGAAGAAATTTATCTTAATATGAGTAGACTTTGTAAGAGAAGCAATATAAAATTAGTCATTAATGAGATTAATAGTAGTATTTAGATAGGGGATGAAATATGAACACAGAACAAAAGTTTACTGAGATAGTTGAAAAGTTTAAAAAGGAAGCTCTATCAATAGTTACAGAGACAATAACAGATTTACATTGTGAATGGCTTCCTTATGTTGAATCTGATACTGAGCAGAATGTAAACTCTCGAACAGAGGAAGTAGTAGGGCAGATACTAAAAGGTAAATTCACTATTGAAAATAATATAATAGTTGTTCCTAATAATAGTATTAATTGCCGTATTAGAATATCTACAGATGGGTGGTACACCACTTTACTAGATAAACTTGTTGAAGCTATGCCTGAATGTCCTAAAGATTTGAAGATTAAGCATTTAATGGGTAGAATAAAAAGACTTGAGGGCAGCTTCTAAAATAAAAGTTGACTAGGTAATTATTAATGTATATAATTACCTAAATTAAATTGATAATACAAAAGAGGGCTCAATATGTCATATACAAAAGGTTACAAAGCATTCAATAAAACAGGGAAAGAGGGTCAAGGGGAATGTAGAGGATTCTTATTTAAAGAGGGGGAATCCTATAAAATTGATGGAAAGTTGAAACTGTGCTCAAACGGCTTCCATTTTTGTAGGGACTTAGTTTTAACTTTTGAATACTATGGATACGATATTGAAAAATATTGTTTCGCAGAGGTTGAGGCCATCGGCGATATTGATTACGAAACACCAACTAAACATAAGGCTGCTACATCTGAAATTAGAATTATTAAGTTTCTTTCACATGGGGAATTTTTGAGTATTATCAAAGGTGATAGTAACTCTGGTAATTGGAACTCTGGTAATAGTAACTCTGGTCATAGTAACTCTGGTAATAGTAACTCTGGTAATAGTAACTCTGGTAATTGGAACTCTGGTAATAGTAACTCTGGTCATGATAACTCTGGTAATAGTAACTCTGGCTATGATAACTCTGGTAATAGTAACTCTGGTAATAGTAACTCTGGTAATAGTAACTCTGGTCATAGTAACTCTGGTAATAGTAACTCTGGCTATG
>Ga0099846_1000002_pt1 | contig 122359 bp, 131 predicted proteins | sample CB_VirMetaG_FD_78180 | JGI IMG/M metagenome (GOLD analysis project Ga0099846, IMG submission 78180) | Freshwater to marine saline gradient viral communities from Chesapeake Bay - CB_1504_1 Viral MetaG | ecosystem: Environmental > Aquatic > Marine > Coastal | place: USA: Chesapeake Bay... | reverse complement strand
TAGCGTGGTTCAAGTAAGCGCCGGTCAGGTAAGCGTGGCTCAGGTTAGCGTGGCTCAGGTTAGCGTGGCTCAGGTTAGCGTGGCTCAGGTTAGCGTTGATCAGGTTAGCGGCGTACAGATCAGCGCTGATCAGGTTAGCACCAATCAGGTCAGCGCCAGACAGGTTAGCGGCGTACAGGTTAGCACCAATCAGGTCAGCGCCAGACAGGTTAGCGCGGGTCAGGTTAGCGCGGGTCAGGTCGCTATTTGAAAAGTCAGCTTCTTTCAAGTCAGAGTCTTGAAAGTTAAAGTTTTGAAACCAACCGTTTGATAGATTCATGACCTTTTCCTCTTTGATGCTAACAATGTAACCCGTTCTTAGAGATTTTGTCAAGAACTTTTTTTATTTTATCTACTGCGAGTTTCCAAGCTTCTTTACTGTAAGGTTGCCCACGCAGATAATAAGATTCATAATCTCCATGAATAATTGCCGGTCCTTCAATGCGATGTAAATAATTATCTATCCACCATTCTTTACGTCCAGTTTTTGTGTTTTCACGCGCTGGACCTTTTCTTGAGTGAATAAACCCATTTAAATATCTTATTATTGTTCCATCTTTTTGAACTTCAGACCAGAAATGGTATCTTTTACCATCAGTAGTGAATACTACATAATTATCTTCATCAACAAATTCAAAAATAATCCCCATGTTGAAATCGGGATCATCAGTTATCAAATCGCCTATCTTCATAAGTTGGGGCAGCAGGACTCGAACCTGCAACATACGAAATCAAAACCCGTGGTTCTGCCAATTGAACTATGCCCCAATAAAGTAGTCGAGGCGGGACTCGAACCCGCACGCCATTACTGGCACCTGATTTTGAGTCAGGATCGTCTACCGATTCCGACACTCGACCTTGTTTATTTAATTTATCCTATTCATTTTTATTTGTCAAGGACTTTTTTTGTTTTTTATTCTGTAGATGGGTGATAAATCAAATGCTCACCTTTTATAACCGCAGCAATGTTATAAAACCAACCAGAAGCATGATACCTAGGCTTAGGCAGGAGCGATACAGCATGTTCGTAAGCTTCACGCGGGAATAAAGGTCCATCAAAAGCAAAAGAGTGGCTAAATTCGCCCCCACGAGCCGATACAACAATCGCAGTCCAAGTCATGTGTCCTCCTTTTTACTTATTTAATTTATCCTATTCATTTTTGTTTGTCAAGGACTTTCTGTTAAAAAAGTTTTCGATGCGGGTTTCAAGATCACTTACCTTAAATCTAATCCAAAGATAAAAGCCAAACATAGCTACAGCATCAAGAAAAAAAGCAACAGTTAAAACAATCAGTAATTCTCTCATTATTCTTTCTCCAAAGATGAAATAACTTCCCAATAAGGAGAAGATTCATAAAAAGCACGCGGTCCCCAATACTGCTCTACAGAACCGGCGCAAGAGCCATTCATAGCGTACATTTTTTGATAAAGCTCGTTTTCAACAACGCCTTCTCCAAGATAAATATAATATATTTCCCCTCTTTGAAAAAAGGTTGTATATTTCAGCAAGTCGCCAATTTTAATCATTCTTTTCTCTTTATTCTTTTACATTATAACATGCTCATGGAATCTGTCAAGGCTTTTTTTCTATCGAACTCAAGATTTGCATCTCCCAGCAAGAAAAAGTCCTGATTACATTATCAAAACACTTTACATCATAAGCGGTAGATTTGTCAAATAAAAATACATAATCTTTTCTGATCTCAATAATCAAGCCTATATGTACTTGTTGATATTTTTCAAGTTCATAAACTGGAAAATGCACAACTTCCATACTGTATTTGCATACGACCAAATCACCTATGTTAAAACTTGGGATTGCCACTCAACATTGTTTCCTCAGCCAAGAAGAAGGATACCACACTTGTTTATCTCTAATACTTTCAGCAGTATAACAAGAAGGACTTTGATACCAGTAAACAAGAGCGTAGTCTTTCTTTAGGTGTTTGCCAAGTGAATCAGACCACCAACTTAAAGAATAAGTTCCATTATTCATCATAATCTCAAATGCTAGATTTCTTGGTAACCCAGACGAAATAACAAAATAATCTCTTAGGTTTCCAGCGATAGTATAGCGCCGGCTCCCTAAAGCTGCGTAATTTGGCATTTCTTCTTCAAATGTTCTGTAAAGCGCTTCATTTTTTCGCAAAAGAGTTTCTTTTAATTCTTCAATATCTTCAATTAATCCTGGTCGGATATGATCTTTAGGCTTTTTAGTGTCCAGCACAATACCAAGCCCTGGCTTTCTACGTCGGTACAAATAAACTAAATCTGTTGTTACAACCTTCATTTTATCTCCGTTGTTATTCTTTTAAAGTTGTTTTAATGATCTTTGCAACTTTGTTGCCAGATCGATAACGAACCATAACATCGCTCTTACCTCTGAAATGATTACGTAATTCGGTAAGAGAAGGTTTATCTAAGCCCATTGAAGATTCTAAATAAACACCAGAGTTGCCGCTGTTTGCAATTTTTAGTGCGTCTCTGTGGATAGCTTTAAGGGATGAGTATACGCCTCTAAAGATATCGTCACCATCAAATAAGCAATAAATATAAATGTTTGTCATTTCTTTTTACAACCTCCGCAACCACGATTAACGACTTTCTGTCGTCGCTCTTCTTTATTAAGTTTGATCTTCTGGAAGTTCTCGATTCTATCTTCGATCAAAACACCATTGGAAAGCGCTTTAATCTTTCGCTCTTCTAATTTGAAAGCGCCACAAACAACGATCTGTCGAGAAGGAATGTGAAGCAAATACTCTCCTGGGTATGCGGTTATATTATCTGCAAAATCATAAAACTCCATTATTCCTCCTGTAAAGTCATTTTCTTATCATAAGCGTTTCGTTTTAAGTCGCTTAATTGTTTTAGTACATTGTCCCTACGAAGAATCTTAAATGCTATGTTCTCAGATGAAAACTCGGATTCTTCTGTTTCCAATCCAGCTTTGCGCATATCTCTAATTTTACTTTTAACACGCTCAACTCGATCAATAGCTTTATCTAAATCTTTTCCTTTGCTGATCATCTGTGATATTTGATCAGCTTGCTGTTTGTAGTCCTCTGCTTTCTTGTTTGCAGTTTCAAAATCAATATTGATGTCGAGTTGTTGTGGCTCTACGATCCATTCATCATTAGTTATTGAATAAACACCTGTCGATTTGTGGTCCTCACCAGTGTTCTCAACATAAATCTCTACTTCAAAGTCGTGCAAAAGTATCCTGTGTTGGTCGTTCCAGCGCATTCTAGCCTCGTCAAAAAAAGCTTTGACTAACTGTGTATCTTTATTTATTTTCGAGAAGTCTACGACGATATGCAAATCAATATCAGAGAATCGTGACCAGTTATAGTTTGCCAAAGAACCAGTAAAACGAATGTCTTGAATTTCAAGATTGTCAACTTTTAAGCCGTCGATAAAATCATTTGCAATCTGTAGCAAGCGCTCGCGGACTTCTGAATCTAACTTTTTATCTTTCCATAAATCGGGCTGAAGCTTGGTTTGTAACTGAAACTCTTCGGCTTCAGCTTCTTCTAATTGCTTATCAAACGTTACATGTTTTCCCATGCGCTTGGTGTATGGAGCAGAGTTTTTCTGACCTCCTTTACCAAGTAACCTGTTGCGATCCGAGAGGTAACGTCGGATTCTTTTTTTATAAGTTCCTGTTTCCTCAATACTATCCAAGTATTCTTTCCATTCATTCATTGTTCTTGCCTACCATAAATAACTTGCTCACCATCTTCAAAAGTAATGATTGTTCCATTGCCAGGGTGAGGAGTGACATGGATCTTTATAAAATCATCAAAAGCGTCGAAAAATGCAATAGAGCCTCTTGGTGCTGGAGTCAACCAATGAATGACAGTATGACCCGTAGCAAACACGGCACCTTCAATAACAATACCTTCTCCACTAACACCAGACTCATCTGACTGTCGGCAAACCGTAAAAGTACGAATACCTTCTGGTGCTCGGTTAGAAGGCTTCTTTGGCTTTAACGCCTCTGGTTCTGTTGATGTTTCGTTGTTCATTAGGTTTCCTTCCATTTAATAAGTATTTCATTTTTTACACGCCTTGTCAACCGTTTTATTTTATTTCTTTCCAGTTGATTTTAAACGAGGGCACAACAACAACCATATCTTCAAGTGCTTGGACTCCGTACATTGTTTTTCCTACGTCAATCGCAAGAACCAATCCAACATAATTACCTTCATAATCAAAAACTCCAGCCCCTGATGCGCCAGACCAAGCATACGAGTGCATGTAAACATAATCTCCTCTTGCATAACCAGCAACTTTACCGCTGAAAGTTAAAGGACCAGCGGAGTTTGGAAAACCAGTATAATAAAGCGGCGAAAAAGTCGCAAAAGATTGCTTCCATTTTTGTCCGATAGGTATATTGGCAAGTTTGATAGGATTAATTCCCTTTAACTTATCAACCTCAAAAACAGCATAATCTATTTCATCATCTTTTGCGACTATGTTTCTGCATTTTGAAAAGTTAGTATCGCCATAGATTATGTACGTCGAGTCGCATGGTCCCAAAATACCATGACTCACAGTAACAATATAATGCTTGCCTTTGATTTTAAAATACGTTCCGCTGGAAGAAGCCAGCCCTTCATCATGCACTGACATTACGCGAACAACACTCTGTCTTGAGTTGCGAACCGCTCTTGATTCATAATAACCAAGGTTGTTGCTTATGTTGTCTGCGTCCCTTAAGTCGCTAATTTCTGGTAACTGTACTGTTGTTTTTACTAAGCCGTAAGTGTAAGCAAAAGAAAGTATTGTCGCTAAAGCAAACATAAGGGAGCCGCGTAATATCTTCATCTTATTTCCCTATACTTGAAGTTGGTAACTAAAAAATACTGGTAGCTCTTTAAGCCCTGATTTTTTAGCAAACCAAATAAGGTCTTCGTTGCCCGTGATCTTTACTCTCCCATTTTTGCCAATAGCAACGTATACAGGCATTTGTGCCCCATTTTTAATGAAGTTTTTGTAACGACCATCAAAGTCGGTTGCTGTTCCTCTGTATTCTCGTGAGCAAAAATCCCAAAGCTCTTCTACTGGCATCATGACATGGTATTGCATTTCATTTGTATTTGTTGGAAAATCATACAATTGAACGCCACCTTCAACCCAATCAGCGACAACGGCATTTAAAGAGCCTCTTGGTGTTTGCATTGTTGGCAAGTATGGGTCAACTGGAGGAGCAGCATATCCCAATCCGCCCCACTCAAGAAGAGCGGCTTCAACAGCCTTAACGGGACCACGATCAACAACTTTAACGCCTTTAACATCTTTATTGACAGCCGGAACAAGAATATAATCTCTGTAAGTGTCTCTTGATTGTCTTCCGGTTAACTCAAATTTAATTGCGTACTCGCGATAAACAAGGTCTTCGCCTTTTCTTCTTTGGCGATCTGCGATGTGTTTAACCGTTGTTACTTCTCTGATTCCTCGGATTGAATTTTCAATTTGGTTATCTAGCCCTGAGATTCTTAAATCAACAAGAACGCCCAAAATAACTTCATAAACTCGTAAGTCAATCGGATCGCGCTCTAAAAGTTTTTCAACTTCGTTGATAAATCGAAACCAACTATCTACAGCAATGCTCATATAATGTCCCTCATTTCATAAATAGTCGCTATTTTATGTATTAACGCGAATAATCGTCTTCAAGCCTGACCACATCATCCAACTCTGGCGTACTCACTTCAATTAACTCAACGTTGCACTCGTTCGCTCCAAAGCGATGAATCTGTCCAGGGGCTATGTGAATTGTGTCGCCTGACACAAGCTTGGTGATTTTGTCTTCTTCGTCATAGTGATAAAGCGGACCTTTAAGAACAAAGATTGTTTCTTCTTTGACCTCGTGGTATTGTTTTGAAAGTCGGTGCCCTGCTTTAATAAACAGCAATTTACCGCAATACTTATCTGTTAATGCCCAATGAATTTCAAAGCCCCACGGCTTTTCAATTTTTTGAGCGTCTTCCCATTCTACAAAACCTTTGTACTTCATCTTACCTCCATAGTACCTGTATTAATACTATCACGAAAGAAAGCAAAACGCAAATAATAGTTTTAGGAGTAAAAAAACTTTCACCCATGAAATGCCATGCTAAAAATGGAAAAACAAGATAAGAAAGAGCAAAGGCAAGGAAACGAACAGCCCAGAACTCTCCTATCTGATTAAAAGCTATTTTGCCCCCATACCAAAAGAAAATACCCGCTGGCAAAGAAAAAATAATTAATGCAAGAATAGGCTTATCTTTCCACCATTCCCAGATAAACTGAGAGTTCATGTGAAACCAACCTATCGCATGTCCTAAAGTTATTAAAAGGCATCCAAGTAATATTTTAGAAATTGACAATAGCTAACTCCTCGCACTTTGCTTTATCTTTGGTTGGCTTACCGTAAGCGTCAAACATAAAGATTCTATTACGATTATACATAGTAAGAAGTGCGGGGTGGAACTTATATAAAATGATCCATTTCTTATTTATTTGTTGCAATGTTCTGAACAGTTTCTTGTGATTAATTGAATACATTTCTGGTCCTTTGCTTTTACCTTGCTCAAAGAAGTTGAAACTATAATTACCAACTGGTAGTAAAATATAATCTGCGTCTTTTGCGCTGACTATCGCTTCAAAAGGATCGTCAACTTGGTCAAGGTAAGGATAAAAGTTTTTTATCTTAAAGTTCTTGACATAGCTCAAAGCAATAGGGTTGTAATGATCTTTATTGATCTTGCCACAAGAAACAAAACCACTATCAGAGCACCTATTGAGCAAGAAAAACAAAGCAGATCTATCAATAGGGTATTTAAATTCAGTCCAGCTTTCTTGCAAATAAGTTAGCTGTGCTGGTGCGAGCGTAGGAAATAATGCATCTGCCGTTTGAGCTAATACTTTTGGCTCTGTAAGTAAGTTTACCCAGAACTCGTAGATAAAAGGCTTGTTTGTATGTGAGATTACAAAATGTCCCGCTTCGGCTAAAGAAACTTCGGTTTGCCCATCGAACAACAAAAAAGAACTGATTTTGCTTGCAGGCTTAATCAGTTCTTTTAATTTTGCTGTGCTTTTAAAGGTCGTGTTACTCTTCAAAGGCACTTTCATTATGCATCCTTTGGGCTTGATGATAAGCGGCTTCTTGAGCTTTATAAGTTAAATAAGATTGAGTAATAGCTCCAATATCAGTGTATAAAGCATCCAACTTTGCTAACTCTTGTCTGGCGGCATCGATCTCCTCTAAGACACCAACCGTCAGTATTTCTCTGTCAATGTTAAAGTTTGATAAATGAGAATGAGCTTCTATGATTTTATTAAACAATCGTTTAACCTCTGGTTCCAGTTCATCTAACTCTATTGAATATTGGATTTTAATTCTGCTCATCTTATCCTCTTAACAACTGCTTGCCAGAACGCTGAAGTGTTTCTTCAATCATAGCAGGAGAACCAACAACAATAACGTCGCTGTTGCCGTCCATAACTAATCGAGAAAACCTATGGTTCTTATCTAACCCTTCAGCTAATAGCCCGCTTTCATTTAATGACTTTGTTCTGTGATCTTCAAGAATCATCACAACACGCTCAGGATTAACAAATACTTCTCGCAAGCTGTTGTTTTTTACTTCTGTCAATCTTATTAACATTATGCCCCTCCTAAAGAATAACAATATTTTTTAGCCACAAACCAATACTGATTATTTACAAATACTGTTGTAACCTGATCTTCTCTGTGACCATACGATAAAATGTTTTTAACAAATCTATCTGTAATAATGTTTTCTTTTTTACGATCTCCCATGTAAATAGCGATCATGGGACGTTCTGTTTTAAGAACATTACTTAACTTATCGCAAGAGTATAACCAAACATTTTGTGGTATGTGCAATAAATCTCCATCCTTAAAGTTTTCCATTTTACTCTACCTGTATAATGCCGTAGTTAGTTGTGATTAGCGTACCAGCACAGCTAACTGCGTTTAGTAAAGCCGTCTTTGAGACTTTTACTGGATCTATAATACCACTCTCAAGCATGTTTGACAAGCGATTTTGTTTAAAATCCCAACCTTCTTGATCAGAAGATTCAAGAACATCTTTAACTATAATATCTGGAGATAAACCAGAGTTTTCAGCCATTTTACGGATTGGAGCTTGACAAGCACGCTTAATAATAGCGTGTGCTTCAGAGTCACCTTGTAGTCTCAAGCTTGCGCGTAGCAAAGCAGTTCCACCACCACCAACGATTCCTTCTTCTTGTGCTGATCTTACCGCTTCAAGCGCATCTTCAATTCTATGCTTTCTTTCTATCATTTCAACTTCTGTTGAGCCGCCAACTTTAATAACGGCAACACCAGACGACAGCCTTACAATGCGATCTTGTATTCTTTCGCAGAAAGATAAATCGCTGCTTTGCTCAATCAAAGCTTTAAACGTACCGATTTGTTCTTCAATACGCTCATAATCACCAGTTCCGCCAACAATAGTAATCTTTTCTATTGTGCTTTCAATTGACTTTGCGGATCCCAGGTGCTCTAGTTTAGCGTCTTTTAATTGCATACCACTTTCACGAGTAATAAATGTCGCACCAACAGACAACGCTAAATCTTCCATTATTGCTCTGCGCTCTTCTCCATAACAAGAGATTTTAATTGCAGCAGCGCGAATACCTGCATTTGTTTCTTTGCGCTTGACTGCGTTGTAAATTAAAGAAGCGAGCGCTTGACCTTCAATTTCTTCAGCAATAAAAATAATTGGTCGTCCAGTTCTATTCGCAACCTGAAGAATTGAAAGAATACTATTTGGATCTGCTTGAGATACACTTTCAAGCTTATGATCTGTAATTAAAAACAAAGGCTCTTCATAATACATAATAGCACGGCGCTCGTCATTAATAAAAGCTCCTGCTGCATACGAGCCTTCAAAGCGAAAGCCCTCAACAACATCTAAGCTTGTCTCAATAGATCTTGATTCTTCAATTGTAATCGCGCCGTCTTGACCCACTCGATCAACAGCAAGAGAAATCAAGTCACCAATCGCCTCGTCATTATTAGCAGAGATCGTAGCGATGTGCTTAATGTCTTCAATACTTTTGATTGGATAAGTAAGCTCTGAAAGGTTTGCTACAACTTCATTTGCAACTGTCTGTAAATCACGTTGCAGTTCAGTTGGAGAAGAGCCAGCAAGAATATATCTTTGCGATTCAACAAGAATAGAGCGAGCAAGAACTGTTGATGTTGTGGTTCCATCCCCAGCCGTTCCGTTTGTTTCTACTGCTGCTTGTTTAATTAACTGCGCGCCAGCGTTTTCAAATGGATCGTCTAAATGAACAAAGTGAGCAACGGTAATACCGTCTTTGCTAACAAAAGGAGTTTTACCTTTTTCTTGTAGAAGAACTGTTCTTCCTCTCGGTCCCAGCGTTGAAGCAACATTATCAGCCAATATGTTGGCACCTTTAATAACTTTTTGTTGTAGTTTGTCTTCACTTGCGAAGACCATGTTATGACTCATTTTAACCTCTTGAAATAATAAATAGTTCGCTTGATTGCTTTGATTTATTCATGCCATACGCCCATTCGGCTTGCACTATTTCATAGTTTGAATATCGCTGACGAACATAATCGCAATCATTATAACATAATAACCAGTTTTTTCTACTTGTCAAGAGCGAATGCAACAAATCATGATCAAAGTTTTCATGCATGTCTCCGTTCTTTCCGTATAGCTTGCTTTTGGCTTCTAAAAAATAAGGAGGGTCAAGATACAAGAAACTTTTTTCATGGTCTTTAATGCTCTCCTCAAAGCTTTTAAAGCCTACTTTTAAGTTAGGCGCGCTAAAGTCAGATAAGCGCTTAATGCTGTTTGCGTTAAACCGACCATCAGCCGCTTGCTGTGAATAACCACCAGATAAAGTTGCTCCAGAGAAAGAAGAGCGATTAACTGCAAAATAAGCAGCAGCCATTTCAATTGACTTGCCGTCTTGTTTGTTGTAGTTCTTTAGTTTTTCTCTGAGAGCAGAAAAAAGTTGTTTGTTTATTGGATGATTTCTTGTAACAGCCTCTACAAGCTCTTGCTTGTTGTTCAGTAAACAATCCCAAAAGTTGTAAAGAGGATAAAACGCATCGTATCCCCATACTTTTCTTGTTTGAGATAACTTTAACTCTAATGAACCTCCACCTAAAAATGGAGCGCAAATATCTTTATTTGGAATGTAAGGCAGTAAATGCTTTACTGCACGAGTTTTGCCACCTGGGTAGCGTAGTGGTGATTTCAAGTTTCCTCCGTGTTATTCTGCTCTTGCTCCTCTTGCTCCTCTTGTTCGTCGTCTTTGACATCAACTTCTATTTCTTCGTCGTCTTTAGTACTTTTAACATCTTTTGGATCTAAAGCAACAACATTATCAGAAATTTCTGTCTCTGTATCTTGTTGAACTGGTGCTTCTGGTTTCCCAGGAGAGCCGAGCATTTCTTGAACCATTGCTTGCAGAATTCTTTCTTGTTCTTCATCTGGATATCCGATTGTAACAGTATTAGACCCTGGATCTACTTCTTTTAATGAATAACCTATTGCAGTTAATATAAATTCATTAATTTTTTCATATGGTATTTTTATGGATTCTTCTGAAGGAGCGGGCGACTGTAAATTATCTTCTACCATTTCTATTGCATTTTCTGGATTATCAACAATGTTTTCTATATTATTAAAGACATTGGTGCCAACACTCAATACGAGTGCCAGCAATCCAGCTATAATCGCTTTTTTGCCTCGCGTTTCTCTTCCGAGCATGTCTTTGGTTTTTTGTGCTGTTTCTCTCGCAAGATCTTCTTTTGACTCACCAGTTTCTTTAGAGTTAATGCTATCAATGAATTTGGAAAAAAAGCTTTTGACCGTGTTAACATCTGATTGCTCTGATTCGGAGAGTATATTTAAAAAGTCTATAAGATCATTTGCGATTTCAAATGATCGATCATTTATTTCTTCATTTGATATTTCTGCATATTCTTGTAAGGAGGCTGTTCCCTGCTCTATTCCAAGCCCTACTGATCGACCTTGACCTCTACTTCTGGCTCTAAATGTTACGTTGTTGTAGTTTTTATTAACCCAATCGTTTATATCATAATAAGAACCTGCTCCGTTTTCGTCCCAAGATAATAATCTGTTAGCGATAGCTACGCTTCCAGAGGGAAACTTGTGGTTTCCGGTCATGGCTTCCAATAAGAAAGCTTTTTTGAAATCGATCTTTAGAGTATGAATATTTATATAATCATATATCTCATTCAAAGCGTTTTTGCCCTTCGCCACGGATTCGGATCTCGGAGGCGGGATCCTCTGGGGTTGGGAACCCGCCGCCGCCCAGCGCCCCAAGGACGCCGATCTGGAGGGCGCCGATCTCAAAGACACCGACCTCCGACGCGCGAACCTCCGGGGCGGCGATTCAAGCGCATTTTTAACATTATTAAATAATGGATCATTTAAAAGCTGATTGTTCCGGGTAAACCCCAAAGCAATAGCCATAAAAGCTTTTGTTTCGGAGAACTCTGGACTTAAAAGTGAAGCTCCTTTCTTTTTAACTGATATTCTTAGAGTTTTATCATTATCATCACTTGCTATGTCTGTTTTTGGTGTTCTAGTAGCGGGAGCCCCTTCGCCTTTTGTAATTCCTTTATAAAATTTATAAATGTCAGTTAGCTTGTCTGCAGTCCCTGGTTTATCGTATAGTTCATGATTAGCAAGTTCCGTGCCCAGACCCGATCCTGTGATATTTGCAATGACGTCATTAGCAATGTTCTGCCACCCTGGATCCCCAATAAATATATCTATTAGTTGTCCCCTTTTGTTTTCCACTTGATAAATTCCAAGGTTTTCTGCTTGTGGCGGGAATGAGCTTGTGTGCCCATTAAGTGCTATGAGCAAGTTTCCTTCGAACAATTCAGATACATTGCTGTCGCTTGAACCTCCGCTAAATGTTATATTGAATCTTTCGTTTATATCTTCAGTATCTGAAGAGACTGTTAAGACTCCTCCTACATTAAAATCTCCTTCGTCGGTCTTGATGTCGAGAAGACCATGATTAGGATCTATTTTAAAGGTCCAGCCTTCATAGGTTACGCCGCCGTTTTTCATAAGATTATTAATAATAGCATTTCTTTTGGGGCGTGATCCCATGTTGCCTATTTTGATAAGATTGCCAATATGATTGGCATATCCCTTCGGCTTGATGTATTTTATTGGAAATATAATTCGGTGCCAGGTTGGCAGCTTCTTGATGTTATCTCGTGTGAACGGAACTTGTTGCGACCCGCTCTGAACCACTCTGCCCACAAATACAGCGTTTTCTCTTCCCGCGCCGATATCAAGGTTGGGGGGATCTGGAACCTTCTTCAAATAATCCATAAAAGCGTTGAATGCTGCTTCACGCCTTTGCTCGTATTGTCCTCGTTGGGGGGGGCTGTAAGACGCCGTTTGTCTGACGACTTGACCGATTTGGGCGAGACGCGGCTGAGCGTCAATGGTTGATTCCTTAAAGTTGCCATCTGCAGTTACCGACGCTCGCACATCATCATTGGGACCGAATGTAAGTGATACTCGACTAGGAAGATCAGATACCACCTCGGTTAATAAGCCTTCTTGAGCATCCAATTGTTCGTTAATTAAACGCAACATCATTTCAAAAAGATATCTATTCATTTACAAAGTTCCTTACACGATTATATCAGCAATCCCATATTCAACTGCTTGCTCTGCTGATAAATAGATGTTAACTTTTTGTTCTAGCAGTCTTTTTAGTTGTTTTTTGGTCATTTTTGTATCTTCAACAAGCCGATCAATATAAAGTTCTTGAAGGTCTTGAATAGCTTCCATTTCATTTACAAGAGAATGTAAAGATCCATGATTGCCAGCAATAACAGAATGTAACATAACTCTACAGTTGCGACCAATCTTTCGCTTGCCTTTTGTGCCGCCAGCTAAGATAAGAACTCCAGCAGACATAACCTTGCCCATGCCGATAGTGCTGATATCAGTATCTTGCTCGATTACTTTCATAATGTCATAAAGAGCAAACATATCGTCAGCGTTACCACCGTATGTTGAAATATAAAAATCAATATCTCTTTTTTCTTTTGATGCCTTGTTAACTTCATTCATGTAAATAAGACCTGTTACAATCTCTGATACTTTCTCGTCAACTACATCTGAAAAAAGTCCCACTACTCTTAAGTCAGGCTCTTTTTCTCCAGGGTTGAACAACACGATTCTTTGATCGTTTTCGTTTATTGATAGCAAGTTTTTGATTTTGCTTTTAACTTTGTTAATCATTGTTCTCCTTAGTCATGAATTCAATGACGTTATCTTTTTTATCTTCAAGGTAAATCATGGCTTCTTCCCAATTCTTGAACTCAACAAGATGAGAAAAGAATCCTCCATGTAAATCAATTATCTCACGAATGTACTTTGAAGTAAAGCTTTTAATTTCGGCTTCAAAGTGAGCATTATAAGCATCTTTGTTTTGTTCACTTGCGGTTGGACCAAGCAAAAAGATCCGATAATTATGAGCATAATGCATACTTTCTAATGCTTTTATAATAATAAGTAGTCCTACTGCTTGTGTCAGCTTTAAAATTTGAATACTTTTTTGTACTGCAACAAGAAAATAAAACACTTTGCAAGTATAGTAGCCAAATATAAAAAACAAAAAGTAAAATAACCAGGGATGTTCCAAGAGCAATCACCTCAAAAAAATAACCACCAGAATCTCTTCTGGTGGTTATAATATAACGGCTTTAAATTACTATGTCAAGTTATTTGGTGGTGAGTCTTGTAAAAATTCTCTCGGTTAAATCATTTGCCATTCTTTCTCTTTTCATTTTTGCTTTGACTTTTCTCATTTTGCTTTCTTTAAGAGCATCGGCAGCTTTTCTTTCTGCTCTTAGACGGGCGCGAACACGTCTTGCAATTCTCTCAGCTAGCATGTCTTCCTCATCACCCATTTCTTCATCGTCCATTGGAGGCATCTCCGCTGATAGATCTTCAACATCACCCCCTTCTGGCGGTGCCCCCATCTCGTCGTCCATACCAATTTCTGAACTGACATCTTGTCCAGTAACGCTCTCTAAAGCATCTTCAAGTGCTGACATGAAATCGCTAATGGAAATCATGTCGCCTTCAGCGCCCATACCCATATCCATGTCCATATCCATGTCCATTTCTTCATCGCCCATTGGCTCTTCTGGCATTTCGGCTGGAAGTTCATCGCCCATTGGCTCTTCCATATCCATTTCCATATCCATCTCTTCTTCTTCCTGCTCCATCATGTCGCGCATAGCAGGCTCTTTTTCTTCCTCATCACGCGTGCCTGGGGCATCATACATTTCGCTTAGTCTTTTGTTGCCAACTGGCGCAACATTGGCAAGCTTCATAAATCTACGAATTTCAGATTCTGTTAGTAATTTTTTACGAGCCATTATATTTCTCCTTAAAACATGAACTCAACATTAAATAGTCCTCAAATTTCATAAATGTTTTTTTAAATAAACTTTTTTATTTTATCTATTGCTTGAGACTCTATTTGCTTAACTCTTGCGAATGAAATACCTAATCTTTCTGCAACTTCGCGTAAAGTCATACTTCCGTTAAGATAAATAGACACTAAAGAACAATTTTGCTCTTTTTTATAATTAATCCAATAACGACACCCGTTTAATTCACAAGAAGAGCCATTATCCAAACAAAGCTTTGCACACGATGGAAGATGTGATTTTCTCATAAGTCAGGGTACTCCCCTTCTAGCATGTCAAAGATATCATCAATATCTTCTTCTGATAATGCAAAGTCTGATAGTTTTTGTTGTCCTTTTTGCCGTAGTTTTGCTTTGTCTGCTTTTCTTGTTTTTGCAACTTTTGATATCTCTTCTACATAGCTCAGTATGCGCTCTTCATCTTCTATCAGACCTGTAATAATGTGTCTAAAAAAATCAGATTGTCTAATCTTCATGTTCTTTAGTTTTAAAACCAACTGAGCATGTCTATGATCATTTTCTGTAAATACGATTCTTCGCGTAAGTTTACCATAATCTATCTCTGACGACATTTTACCACCTCCTATTAAGAATGTGGGTTCTACTTTCAGAAGCTCCAGCGCTTGTCTGACGAATAAATTTAGCACGCGATTGAAGCTGTGCCAAGTCTCTAGCACCAGAATAGCTAAAGCCACTAGTGATTCCTCTACGTAGATCTTCTAGAATGTCTATTACCGCGCCACGGAAAGGAACACGAGTAGAAATACCTTCTAATGAGTTGTAGCTTCCTTTCCAGTCGCGTTGAGCTTCTTTGGAAGCCATACCTCTATATTCTTTCCAACGACCGTCTGTGTCGTGGATAGTGCGACCTGGGGTTTCTCTTGTTCCAGATAGAAGAGAGCCGCACATAACAGCATCAGCACCAGCAGCTAAAGCTTTTACAATATCTCCGCTTGTTTTAATGCCACCGTCAGCAATTAGTTTTGCTGGGCGCTGTGAATGCGAGCAGTCTAAAATAGATTGAAAAGTTGGGACACCATGACCAGTTTGAATTCTAGTGGAACAAATTGAGCCCCCGCCGATTCCAACTCGAATAGAATCTGCTCCCCAATCAGACAAATCATCAAATGCCTCTAACGTGGCAACGTTTCCAGCCATAATGTGAACTGAGTCCCCAACGTGCAACCTAATTTGTCGAAGCGCTGTTCTAACTTTTGTATGGTGACCATGAGCTACATCAATACAAATAAGATTGGCACCAGCGCGAACGCTTTCTTTTGAGCGCTCTAGAAAATCTCCAGATACTCCTACGGCAACTCCAATATTTCTTTTAATATAAGAGCTATGCACTTTGGAAAGTTGGCAAGCAATATTTACTTGTCTTACTTGCTCTTCGATAGAATTATAACGGTGAATAATGCCACAGCCGCCAAAATCTGACAATGCGGCACCCATCGCACCTTCGGTAATTGTATCCATAGGTGCAGAGAAAATAGGCACGTTTAAACTTACGCCAAGATCAAGATCTGATGAAATATCAACTTCTGATCTTGAATCAATATCAGATCTGCCAGGAACCAGTAGCACGTCGTCAAATGCCAGTGCTTCTCTCATTGCTCACCTCCAATAAAGATTCTAATATCATCTCTGGTATACCAAGTTGTTTTGTGTGGATTTTCGGGCTCTGGAATCACTTTGATTCTTGGACGTGTACCTCCAACTTCCATCTTACAGATTGTGGGCACACCTTCAAAATTTAGAATTTTGGATGCGTCTTGGTAATCTTCAATATTAAACGCAAAGAAAAGAACATCAGGAAATTCTTCTGATACATATTCATAATCTTGCTTTAGCGCATGACAATAATGACAGCTATTGCTATAGAACTTAACAACAATCGTTGCAGGCTCTTTTACTTTGCCACTCATCATTTTCTGTAAAGCACTCTTACTCAATCGCTCTACCATTTAAAACCTCTTTTGTTTTGTTAATGCAGTCAGGGCAGAAAAGCGAAACATTATCGCTTTTCACCACAACACTCCATGACATTACCATTTCTTTATTGCTCTTGTCAAATGTTTTTTGGCAAGATAAACAATGATCTGGTAGTTTTCCAAAAAGATGAATTTGATCTGCCATGATCTGATTTGGGTCATTCTTTTTGCGGAGCTTTTCTGCTTCTCTGCGTTGTTTTCTGTTCATCGTGCTTCCATGACACCAATCTTTGGAAAGTTATGATTTGTACTGCGAAAAACAACAACAGCAGAAGGAAAAGGAGCAGAGTTCTCGCCATTTCCAAATTTAAGCCGACCACGGATAAAATAAATAGCATCAGATTTCATTACATAGTCATGCCAGTATCGTGTGTCGGTTCTTGCTGGGATAAGAGCAACAACTGTTGTATCATTTTTCTGCCCTTCTTCATAAGCTTTCTTAATCCAATCTTTAATCGCCCTGCCATATGGAGGGTTCATAAAAACTTTATTACCGCTCCAATCTTTGTTTAAGCCATCATCTTTTTCTGTATAGTGATTTCGCACTTTATAGTTTGATTCGTTTGAACAAGGATCGAGAGTGAATGGACCAAACTTATCTTCCAAGTAATCAAAAAAGTGCTGTGGAGTAGCCCAATCATTAGATTTTGAGCTAAACATCACATCTGTTGTATTTTTATCCACCTGTACTCCCAAAGGCTCCATCGCCTCGTTTAGAAATTGACATTGGATGTTTATAAAGCACATCTTCACTTTGTTCCACTGGTCTAAAAGTCACAACAGGAATCAATACAACCTGTGCAATTTTCATTCCAGCGTGAATATACTGAGGAGAGTTACCAACGTTGTGTAAGTTAACAAACACTTCTCCATCATAACCTGAATCAACTACGCACGCGCCAACCAAAAGCGAGCGCTTGGCAGCGTTTCCAGAACGATTCTTAACCTCAAGCATATAACCATGAGGCACGCCAAACTTTAGACCTGTTGCAAAAACTCCAGATTCTCCAGGCTGTAGAGTGACGCCAGATGTATAAGGATCGGGACAGTAAAAAATATCTAGACCAGCATCCGATGGATTAGCCCGAACTGGACTAATCGCATCTGGTCTGGTGCGATAAAACTCGATAATCATTCATCATCCTCATTGTCAAGATGTCCGAACAGCAGCTGAAAGTTGTTATAAACAGCATCAATGTCGAACTTGCCTTTGAATAGACGGTAAGCTTTTACAGCAGACCGAATCTCATCGGTGTCAAGCCAGCCCTGCTCTCGGTACTCTGCACGAAGCTCTCGCTTCTGCTCCTTATACGGCTCCATAGCTTCTTCAATAGCACGCAGGGATCGAATGTACTCCTGCACAAGACGCTTCTTCTCTTCGCTGTTAGCCATGATTTCCTCCTTTTGGCTATTATAATTTAACAAGATGCAGTCGATCTGTCAAATGGTTTTTGGTGATTCTGAAAAGAAAATGTTCTCTACATCTTTGGATAGATTTTCGCTGATAAAAGAGCGCATTTCTTCTTCACTGTTAAAAGTAACATCAGGGTTTTTAATTTGCCATTCTCCAACTTCACGTAAAATATCTACTTTGTTTAGTACAAGCTTGTTAACGGAGTTCATATGGATTGCCTGACGTAGATTGTTAAAGTCAAGCCAGTTACACTGACGAACACGCCCTGTGGTCGCACCAAACTCACTTCCAGCCTTTTGAATTTTATTAAACACATCACCAGGGGGCTGAAAATCTTTTTTGCCAACATAAGTCTCGTAGATCTTGCCTACACCCCAAACATCTCGGATAGAGCGAGGCTCTACTCCGTTTAGCAAAGCAGAAGCGACACCAGTATGAGAAGAAGTGACATAAGGATAATCTCCCCAATCTGGATCCAACATCCAACCCTGAGCGCCCTCCATCAAAATCACAGAATCTTTATTGTAAAGTTCTTCGTAGATGTCAATTAGAAAAGGCTGAAGAAATGGAATTTGCTCTGCTCTTATACCTTGCCTATAATACTTATCTCGATACGCTGGACCGTTGCCAGTTTTAGTTGTACCAACATCGACATCTTTGGAGTCCTCAAGAATATGGTGCTCTAGAATAATGTGAGCGTTGTGAGCGATCTTTAGGTTTCTTCCAAGATCGATTCCAGCTTCTGTTAGCTCATAAATCTCTTTTAACAACTTTTCAACATTGAATACGCACCCAGGACCAATAATCGACCGAACACCAAAAAAAACTCCTTGAGGAATAATATGGGTGACAAATTTTTTATTTTTATGGTAAATCGTATGTCCCGCATTCTGACCACCATTAAAGCGAATACAATGAGTATATTCTCCACTTTTAAGTAGATGATGCGCTACTTTACCTTTGCCCTCATCTCCATGCTGAAGACCTACAACAATATCTGTAATCATTTAAACTCCTTATTTTACAGCATTCTAAAAGTTCTACCAAGCGCTCGTGTCGAGAATCCCCACTTGGGGTCATAGCTCAAGCGAGCAACGTATGCTTTGTTTAGCATGATTTGATCTCGTTTGGGATCAATACCCCAACACCGAATTGCAGTCTGTTCGTTATTTGAATCAATAACATCAAGAATCCAATAAGTCTTTCCGTTCTTTGTTTTGCGCTCTGTAACGTTGCGAGGAATAAACCAACAAAGAGCTAGTTCATCATCAAACTCGGAGATTGCAGGAATACCACGCTGGCTAAGCTGTTCAATTGTATCATTGTCAATAACAAGATTCAACGGAAAAACTCCAGTTAGATCCGTTTTAAACTGAATGATTTCATCTTGAGTAAAATCACCTTCTGGTGCGTAAGACTCGATGTTATCTCGCAGACGCTTTGGGTTCTTTGGGCGATCTACAATACAAGCTGACCAGAAGTGCTTTCGTCCAGTGAACTGTTCATCAACAAGAGCGTCCAAAGCGCCAGCCCGACAAAGAGCATCAAGAGCTTTTTTGTTTAGTTTTGAATACACAACGTCTTTTCTGAAGAGCAAATCATGGGCGTCCGTAAATGGACGATTATTCATAATCTGCTCAAGAGCAGAAGCCCCAAGACCCTTGATCGCAGTAAGGGGCTGAATAAGAGTCTTACCGTCTTCCGAGATCTCCCAAACGTTTCCAGAAGTATTAATATCAGTCTGGGCGATCTTAAACCCGTAGCGCTTTGCAATGTTGATTGCTTTTTCCTTACGAGTCTCAGGCTCTTTATCCAAGAACGCAGCCATCCACTCAGCAGGATAATAGTGCCAAAGCCAAGCGCACTGATAAGAGATCACAGAATAAGCAACAGCATGAGATTTGTTGAATCCATAGCCAGAGAAATACTCAAACTTATCCCAAAGATTCGACGCAGCGTCAGCAGAAATATTGTTAGAAACACAGCCGTTAATAAACTTTGTTCGTAGCTGGTCGGTGATACCCCCCTTGCCAGTACCTTTCTTGGTTAGCACTTTGCGAAGAAGATTACCTTCATCAAGAGTTAGCCCACCAAGCTTGTGGGCAAGTAGAGCAATCTGCTCCTGAAAAATTAGAAAACCATAAGTCTCTTCAGTAATAGCGCGATGATCTTCATTTAGATACTTAATTCGATGTGGATGAGCTTTTGCTTCAATGTAATCCTCGTCAACGTTCGCAGATAGAGGACCAGGACGATAAATAGAAGTGCTAGCTGAGATATCAATAATACTACGTGGCTTGATACGCTGACATAGATCCTGCGCGCCAGTTTCGGTCATTTGGAAAATACCAGCCCAACGACCCTTATGGAAAATGTTTTTGTAAACATCTTGATCGTTTAGATTTAGAACGTCAGGATGCAAAACTTGATCATAATAGCTCTTAATGTCCGTGAAGGTCGGGTTTGCAATGCCGTTGTGGCGGCGAAGAATATGCTCAATGCAGCCTTCAATCATCTTGAGAGTAGCCAATCCAAGCAAATCAAACTTAATGAATCCCATAGGCTCAAGATGTCGAACGTTCTGACCTTCAGACCACGGAGTCTGACGGACACCGCCAGAGTTGATTAGAGGCATGTTGCGGTCAAGGTCTTCTGCAATCACAACACCGCCAGCATGACGAGAACAAGAGCGCACCTGACCAACCAAAGATTCAACGTGAGTCTTTACATGGGGGTATTTATTTAGATATTTCTGAAGTGAATCCGAGAACTCCATGACCTCTTCGAAAGTAGGAGTATAGACGCCTGCTTTAATGCCATGACGCTTCTTCGCGAGAGGCGTAGCTTCGCGAATCATAATAGACGTAACAACATTAACTTCAGTGAAAGGAATGTCATAAAGCTTAGAAATGTCTTTGATTAGAGACTTTAGCTGTAGCGTATTCCAGTTAGAGATTGGAGCAACGACAGAATCGCCCCAAAGCTCAACCAGCCTCTCTTTAAGAGCCATGCTGTCAGATACATCATAATCAATATCTGGATAGTCAGTTGCATCGGAGCGCAAAAAGCGAGAAAACAGCAGACCATACTTGAGAGGATCAATCTGAGTGATACCAAGCGCATAAGCAACAAGAGAGCCGGCAGCAGAGCCACGGGCAGGACCAGTAAGCATCATGTTCTCAGCAATTTCAGTAATTGCATCCATCGTAAGGAAATACTCGTCAAACCCACGATCTGCAATAACAGATAGTTCATACTCTGCTTGATCGGTATATTCTTTGTTTGTATGTAGATTGCGTGCCCGCAGACCTTCAAACGTAAGCTTACGAAGAGCCTGCTCCGCAGTTAGCCCGTCAGGAACAACAAACGAAGGTAGCTTAACCGTATTGTCGGGCATGAAAACTTCGATACGCTCATGAGCAATACGATAAGTTTCTTCAATCGAGTTAAGAATAAGATCATCGTTGTAATCTTGCTCGCATTGTTGAGAATACTTCTTATAAGCATTCCACATCTGATCACCGTTCTTTGGATATAGCTCGTATCCAATCTCCTCTACATTCTCAGGAAGCTCTGTGTTACCCCATGCTGGGGCACCCTTGCCAAGCCAGCCAAGCCGCTTGTATAGCTCACGGTCCTTCCAAGCATCAGGGTTTGGATAATGGCTATCAGCAGTTGAGATAAGACCAATGCCGAACTCTTCTGCGATCTGAATAATGTATTGGTTTAGCTCATGCTGTTCTGGAACGTTATTCCACTGTAGTTCACCATACCAACGATCTCCAAAAATAGAAACCATACGCTGGGTAACAGAGCGCATCGCATTAAGAATCGCCTCTGGACCTTGATCGCGGTTCTCCCAATAGCAACCAGCGTAAACGCCGCCAAGGCAAGCAGAGGCAGCGATAATACCCTTGTTATACTTCTGAAGCATGTCAAAATCAATGCGAGGATACCGATAATAGTTTCGCTCCTCATAAGATTCGGAGATAAGCTTAAATAGGTTGTTTAGACCTTCTTGGTTCTGAGCCAGAAGAACAAGATGACGGCGGCGACGAAGAATATCCTGAGTTTTCTTTGAATCTCCTTCGTCTTCTACGGTAGCACCAGACTGCTCAGATTTTTCCAGCGAACGTGCCTTCTTCTTGTCTTCCATCGCTTTGGCATATTCTTCATGCCACTCATCGACTGAAGGAATAAAATAAGCTTCACAACCAAAGATTGGCTTAAAGTCTTTTCCTTCTTTGACCATCTTCTTTGCATGAAGAACCTGATACGCCAAGCCGTTCATGTTGCCATGATCAGTCAAAGCAAGTGCATCGCAACCGTTCTGGTACGCAAAATCCATGTGATCGGCTGGAAATCCGAGCGCGTCAAAGATAGACCCGGCTACACTATGAGCGTGAAGCCCAACAAATTTAATCTTTGATTCAGTTCTATCCATATTTTCTCCTTAGTGCTCAATTAATTTAACGTGTCGGTGCGGTCCTGTCAAGTCTTTATACGGTTTTGCTATTTCGTGACCAGAGCCAAGAAAGTTTTTATAGCCTTGCCAAGAAGTTAAATCAAAAAACCAATCGGCTTCTTGCTTTATGCCGTTGTCGGTATCCATTTTGTCCAAAACCGTGGATAAATCAAAAAACCTTGCCGACCATCGCTCGCTGAGAGGTAAGTTTTGTCTGCCTTCTGGGGTTATTCTTGTTTTCCGTGTTGAAATAGCGGTTATATTTCTTCGGCAATTAAGATAATCTTGCCCTTGCATTGTAAAAGACAAAGGTAAGTTATCTTTAACTGTTTTGTTTTCGTAAGTTAAAAAGAAGTTTTGTTCTGATGAGATTTCTTTTCTGTATTGGCGAATAGAATAGACATCATGTGCAGCCATTGGAAAAGAAATAAAATATTTATCAGGCACAAGCCAGCGTGAAAGTCTGTTTCCAACCCACCACGCAGTGTTAACTCCATGCAAGATTGACCAACCATAAGAATCGCGACGATTCATATCTTTATCATCAATCGGAATATAATAAATTGGTATTTCTCTGCGATGTTCTCTGTAGAATCTTTTTTGCTCTTGGTTGTAATAAACTGGATCATAAACCCACTCACCAACTACTTTTTTGACGATTGGAGCCAAATCTTGATTTGCGACAATCCAAATTGTGTTGCAGCCAGCAAGAGAGCACTCAAAAACAGACTTCTGAATAGCAGTAAAGCCCGCGTTAACGGGCATTAGTATTTCAGGGGTTTCTATCTCGTAATCAGTTTGCAAATTGGCGACGGGAATAATCCCTGCTAAGTGTTGCTTCATAATAGCCTCAAAAATCTATTGTTTGCCAACTTGCAATTCTGCAAATCTGCATATAAATCTTTTTCTTTGTATTTCGCAATTTCGATGCGATCATCTGCCGAATAGATTTCTTCATTTAACCTCCATATTTCTCTTTTTTTATGTTGAGCTTGTATGTTAACTGTGTGTTGTTTGCCGTTAACAATCAAGCTATTTCTATGTTTCATTCCACGCTTTTCCATTTCATGGATAGCTTTAAAGCGTGACATAGTTTCTGAATAATCAAAATCCTGTAGTTGCTCTTTTGTAAGAATAGACACAGCACAAGCGTCTTTTAATAGCGCCAATTCTCCTTCTCTAAGCTCATCATAAAACCATATTTTAGAAACAAAGTTGTCGCCAGTTTCAATAAAATCAATGTTGTGTTTTTTGCCACTACTAAAGTATAACCAATCATAGCACATAAATCTATCTTCAACTGCTTCAGTTTTTACAAAGCCTTTGCAATTTTGATCTCCAAAGTAGTAACAATGATTAAATTCTATTTCTGCAATCTTGTGGTATTCGTCCATAAAAGAAATAGTGTCTCCATTATATCGGATCGAATGACACAAATGCGCTGTTGGAGTTTTGTTGGTAACTCCCAAGCAAAACATTAATCTTTCCCAAAGAAGGCTTTTTGGAGCGCCAACTATAATCTCATTTGCATGCGTTTTAAGTTTACGCATCTTATTTTCAATCTTAAGATAAGAAAGGTTTAAGTTTGTATCCAAAAAAGAAAACTTAAATGGATAATCTGGAGTTGAAAAGAAAATAGGCAGATCATGAATGAAAGCAAACATTAGTGCTTCAAGTGAGCTACCTATTACTATTTTGTCGTATGATAATATTGTTTGCATGATTCGTAAAGTAAGATGTTAGCCGCCTGAGCGGTGTTTAAACAGAAACCGATTCCTGGCATATCAATTTCAACGCAATCACTATTTTTGATGATCTCGATTGGCACACCAGTTGTTTCATGTCCAGTAAAGATACAAATATGTTCTGAGAAGTCAAAAGAATAATCTCTTAGTTTTTGAGATTCATCGGTCAACTCCGCAGAAACAATTTTAACTTTGTTTTCTCTTGCCCATTTCAAAAAGCTATAAGGCGAAGAGTGCTGAATAATGTTTACATAATCGTATGTGGAACCTGATAAAGAATTTAATTTTGAGCGATGCGGAACAGAGCCGATTACATGTAAATCTTGTATGCCGAAACACGCCGCCGAGCGTATTAGATAAGCAAGATTACCGTCACAATCAAAATTTACACAACCCATAGACATAGGAAGAAATTTTGCTGTTTTGGCTTTGTAGTCATACCGTTCACGTCTTGTTTCTCGATCCAGAACTGTCATTATTCTCCTTCAGTTTTTGAATATGTCTTTCAAGATACCACTTGGCTTTCTCAAGGTCTTCGATTGGATTTGAAGTCTTCTTTCCAGCCCGTGCTACATACTTTATAACATTTCCAAGACAAAAGCACAAGTCCCAAGCTTGAATTACTTTAATGGCTTCGTATTTTGATGTTCCATCTTTTTCGATCTCGCCACTTTGATAGTGGGAAGGGTGGTTAACTGAATCTGGCATGTAAAATCCTAGCCGCCACTGCGACCCCAATAATAACTACAGATGCTACTGCTTTCATTTATCCTCCTTAAATTTCTTTGATTAGTTTTGCAATATCCAATCCTGCACAATCAATTTTCTTTTTAGAGCAATGGTAATGGCTGATTACACCAGCAAATTTACCACTAACAACATCTTTTGAATAATCAGTTGAGGTTTTGCCACTATCTAACGGCGCTTTAAGTTCAACATCAGTAACCCCAGCAATGGCGCTCCATAGAGCTTGCGCTGCTTTAATCTGGACAGGGTAAAAGCCAAGATGTGCCTCTACCTTGCCCCCATGCACAACTGCATTTTCTATTATTGGGCGCTCTCCATAACCATTTTTAACGTACCAGTTCTGATGCTTCGTATAAAATGCATTTGAGATCTCAACTCCAACCGAGGCTTTGTTAATCGCCCCAGAACCAGCATGCCAAGCACCATGTTGCATATCCATAGTTTGGTATATTGTACCATCATTGTCAATCAAAAAATGAACCGAGATTCCTCTTTTATTTAGAACGTCGTTGCAAGAGCGAGAATTTAAACAAACATCCCAATGATTAATAAATAACCGAATCTTGCGATCACTTTTGCCTGAATAATCGTAATAATTTCCAGATTTAGCAGATAGCCCTGCTTTCTCTGACCATAACACAACTTTGTCCCATTTGATGGGCACAAACTTGCCGTTATAAACAAGATAATTTGAATATTTTAAATCTTTTGGCTTGTATTCATCAATATCTGCTTGTCTTTCAGTCCAAATACGACGAAAAGTAGATGGACCACATAGACCATCGGCAGTTATTCCATTTGCTTTCTGCCACTTTTTGATAGCCCTAACAAGCCTTTCATCAAAGTCTTTTTCTCCAAACCAAGATGGCTCCCACCCTAGCTGAGTCGCTGACGAGCGATTATAAAAGTCTTTATCCATTATAAAATTCCTATAATATAGTTGTCTAGAATTACGCTCCACGTCGAAGAACCAATAGAAATTTCTTCGACCATAGAACGGTTAATAATAATTTTTGAACCAGCCAGAAGCTCAAAACGGCAGTCTGGAGCCGTTTTGAGAACTCTGGCAGCGGAATGTGTTGGCTTTGCTGGTGCGAACTCGTCTGGCACAACAAAACCACTAAAATCATCTTCTTCTTGAGTATCTTCAAGAACCTCAATTAGAACATAACGATTTACTGGCTGAAACAAATAACACCTCCATTAAATTTCGCAGTAATCTCCATCGCAGAACTTCGTGCCAGATCCTTGTTCTTCAATGTCGAATCTTTGGATTGGACTAATGTTTGCGATCATCTCTTCGTATCTTTCTTTGGTAATAGGTTCATATGGAGCCTGAACATAGCCTGTCTCCTCGTAGCGTAAGAAAGAAACAGCTTTTAAGCGAGTTTCGTACATTTCGAGTGCATCTTTGATTTGATGTGCTTCTTCTGGCTTAAATGTAACAGTAATAGAAACTGAGTTGTCAGCCCAATAATGCTGGTACTGAGCCGCAATCTCTAACTGCTCCCAAATAGAAACATCAACTTTGCCTTTATTATAGAAAGGTTCTCTCACAGGAAATTCCACGCAAATCGTATTTGGAGAATACTGATCATCTTCCATATAATAACCAGCTTTCTGCAAAGTGTCAAGTAGCTGAGAATCTTTTGCAAAGCGAATACGACGAATGTAATACTCGTTCTCTGGGAAGTGGATACCTGGAGTAGAACCGTTAAGCAAAGAAACGGTTCCAGAAGGTTTGATGCTTGTCATGCGAACAGATTTCGGAATGCAAAGCCAGTTTGAATATTCTTCATCTAGTTGCTTTACATAATCGTATGCATTATCGCACCACTCGTAAACAGTGCGGCGACCAAACTTGTTGAAAGCTTGGACCACGCCAGACTGAGAAAGACCAATACGACGGTTTTTAAGCATCTTTGCGTTGGTTTCCGCCCAATGGGTATTTGAAAGCGTGATTGTCTTGCCGTATAGATAAGCAATTTTTAAAGTCCTTAGATAGTCTTCGTAGCTTTCGTGTTTTGCCGGGAAAGTTTCAACCAAACAACAAAGTTCTGCATCTTCTAACTGCTGCTCGACACAAGGATTAAATCCAGCCACGTTTATATCGTCATAACGTAGACCATCCTTAAAACGACCATGAGTTCTTGCATTATCAAGCCAAATGTACCCTGGCTCACCGTTTTTCTGAGATTGTTCAGCATACCAAGTATAATCCATGCCGACAACAGCGTCAAGAGAGTTATTGGAACCCCATCTGTGGTGGTATAGTTTTTCTTGATCGTTTTTCATCTCAAGATATTCGCGGTCTTTGTGGTTGCCTAAAGCAAGAGCAGCAGATCTGCGCACGTTTCCTGCAACGACGCAACGACCAATAAGATTTTCAGTATCAACAATATCAACAGATGTGATTGGCTCACCAACGCGAGTTGAATAAAGCTCGACTAAATCTTCGTGCAGTTGCTTTAGTGGTCCCGCGCCAGAAGAAGTGCCACCGAAACCACGAATAGGCTCGCCAGCATCACGAATAGCAGAATAATCAAAAACAGGAATTTTGTTGCCAAAGAAAAACCCGTCAAGCAGAAGATGAACAGAGTTTACCCAACCTTCGCGAGAATCATCAATAACATGCGTATCGCCAGTATACTGAGGCTCACGAATAATAATGCTATTGGCACCTTTAGTGTCGAAACCAACACCAATACCAAGCATAAGAGCGTCCATCATCCAAGCAAAAAGATAACCACCTTTGTTTGGTAGATCTTTAGTAGATCTAAACGCACAGTTAAAAAGACCAGCAGCAGTGCGATTTTCAACAAAGTCTGTGCCCATCATCCATAAACCTCTCCCTGGAGGAGTCCATTTTAGATCAAATAAGCGCTCATAAGCTTCTTTTGCGGTTTTCTGGGCTTTTGCATCGTTCCAATCTAGCCCAAGCAGATAAACGTGCTGTTTCTGCATGTTAAACATGCCTTCAATAACGCGACGACAAGTTTGCCACCATTCTTCGGTGCCAGCAGCAGTAGGATCAAACTCATTACATCTGCGAGCGTAAGTGCGTTTAAAAGTAACATAACCTAGTGGTCCCCACGGAACTTCCTTAGTTATGTAAGGCTCAATAAAATTATCTGATAATCTAAAGCGACGAATATTTCCAAAAGTTTTCATTAGCTATTTCCTTTTTGTTTTCTATAGTTGGAATATTTTTGTTTAAGTAGTTCTTTCTGTTCTGCAACTGATAGAGCCACTGGATTTAATGCTGCTTGCACAGCTTCAATATTGTTCTTCTCCAAGACTTTAATATTGACGTTTGATGTATCCATTTTGATTGGGTAAACCATACCATCAGGTCCATTTCGGTTTTTGGCAACAAAAACCTTACCTGTATTTGCTTGCTTATCTTCAATTGTTCTGGAAACAGAAAAAATGAAATCAGCAACAAAGCACTTGTTAAACGCTTCTGAAATTTGCTCCATTGTGACTACCTCTGCGTTCAAACCAGAACGATTTGTCTGAGAAGCAGTCCATACGGGACAATTAAACTCGGCAGAAAGTGCCCTCATTTCTTCGTAAATCGACTCCAATTCATTTCTTTTCTCTTTTCTCACTATAACTGGCTTAAGAAGATCGCCATAATCAATAATAATCATTCCTGGCTCTACTCCTTTTTTAACCAAACGAGACAAATGCGAACGGATTGTATTCGTGGAAGCAGACTTTGTTGGATATTCTTTAACGATCAAGCCACCCTGAAGATCCTTTACCTTTTCATAAATCTCTTCTTTAAAGTCTGTGATGTTTGTAAGAGGAAATCCTGTAAGGCAAGAATCATAACGACTAGCTATAACCGTATCCTGTAGTTCAAGCGTATAATGAACAACAGTTTTGCCCTCCAATAAAGCTTGTGTGCCGAGATGTACAAGGACCATAGATTTTCCAGCACCTGTTGGTGCAATGACAACTCCAAGTTCATTTCTTCCTAGACCTCCCTTTGTAATAACATCAATTTCTGACCAGCCAGTTGAAACTGGATTGCGGATTTTAGGCTCGAAGCGCTTATCAAAATCCGCAAGATAATCATAACCAAAGTTATTCTCAGAGCCTAGTTTTAGTGCTTTATTGATCGTTTCTGAGATTTCATCAAATGAACAGGTTTGTAGTAAGCCCACAGACTCAATCATAGCCTTTTTAAGCGTTTGCTTACGGCAAAAATCAACGGACTGTTCTTTAATGAACTCAACGTCTAAGACTTCGTGTGTGTGAATACGACGAAAGAAATCTCTTACTTGCTTTTTTATGATCTCCTCTTCACCCTCTATCTCTGTGTTAAGAATGGTTGACATTGCTTGCACAGAAGGGTGCCTACTGTATTTAGTTCTGTAATTGATTACTTTTTCAACAAAGATACGTAAATAATGAAGTTCCAGAAAATTAATGTCGAGAACTTCAATAATCTGATCTGCGAAAGGTCGGTCCTCAAAGATTAACTGAACCAATCCCTCTTGGAACGACTTCCCATATCTACTAAAATCTGAAAAATTATTATTCACTAAACCACCTTTTTGTATAGTTTAACTTAACCGCTATTATAAGTCAAGACTTATTGTTATAAGCAATTCTGTTTAAGGCAGTTCTTAGTGTCTCCCAATTCAACTCACCAAATCCATCTTCACGCATCATTTTGATTATTTCTGTTTTATTGAATGCATGGTCAAAATTTTCAATAGCATGCTTTACCTTGACCTTTGACTGAAGTGACATTTGTGGGGAGTACAACTGCATCATTTTATAATTATGCTCTACAACGTTCTTTCCCTCTACAACGTTAGAAAAGAAATTAATTTTCTTATCTGAACTTTCACAATAATCAATCACGTCTTGAATTGTATATGTCTTTTCTTCTGAAAGAAACTGTAGTCGCTTTGCAACCGTCGCAAACCCAGCACCTCTAATACCGGGAAGATTATCTGAACTATCTCCGATAATAGCTCTGGCGAGAGCCATGTTGGTAGGATGAATTCCTGTTTGTTGGATGATCGTCTTTTTGTTTAGAACTTCGTCTTTCACAGGGCGAAGCAATACTGTCTCATCGTCGCAAAGCTGCATGAAATCTTTATCGTTAGAAACAATAACTTTCTGCCAGCCATGATAATAATCAGTTTGAGTCAAAAAAGAAATAACATCGTCTGCTTCAATCTGAGGCAAAATAATCTGAATAACTGGCATGCTATTTAGGTATTCCATTAGTCTTAGCTGTTGCCAAGCTTTGTTCTCGGTTTCTTGTTCTTCTGTGAGATTATGAAAAGCGCGATTTAATCTGATCGGCTTGCGACCACCTTTGTAATTTTTGTCAATGTCTTTTCGCTTGCGAGAGCCATCAGGTCCGTCCCAACAAACAACAATCTGGTCTGGCTCTGTTTCTCTTACAAGCTTCTGAAGGATCTTAATAAATCCTTTGATTCCTCCGATTGGTTGCCCATGATGAGAAATTGAAGGATCGACAATATAAGCGCGAATCATCGCGTTAAGTCCGTCTATAAATAAAACTCTCTTAGCCACTCAACACCTCCTTGCCAATTATATCACGATAATGCAAAAGTGCAAGTTCTTTGTGCTTTGCTTCGATCATAACATCAAGATCATATCCATAGTCGTCAAAGTAATCATTGACGTAATCAGAATGAGCTTGTGGCTTGATCTTAGGGTTATCTTGCTCAACAGAGCGGGATTCAGCGTAATGGACAACAGGCTTGATGTTTCCCCACGTTGAAACAGCCATTTGCAACGCTTCTTGCTCAGTTTGATTGCCAGGGTGTAAGCGATGATGGTGGTAGTCAAAGACGATAGGAATACCGATACGTTTATAAACACCATCGTAAAGCTCGCTGGTAGAGTATAGTGAATCTTTGTCGTCGTTTTCGACAGTCAAGCGAGAGCGCACGGAATCTGGCAGACGCTCAAAATTGCGACAAAAGGTTTCGAGCGCTGTAGGCTTATCGCCATAAGCAGCACCAACATGGATGTTGAGCTTGGCATACGGAGAGCGCTCAAGACCGAGCATGTCAAACACGTCAGCATGAACTTTTAGATCAGTAGCTGTAAGGTTGAACACGCGCTCTTTGGGTGAAGCCAGCTTGTTGAACGGTCCAGGGTGAGCAGTCAAGCGCATGTTGTGTTGCTTGGCAAAATCGCCAGCCTGCTGGCAGTAAAACAAAATGGACTCATAGTCTGGCAGTTCTTCCATCGCATATTCAGACGCCCACGGAAAAATGTCGGAAGATAGACGATAAAACGAAATACCTTTTGTTAGATTCCAACGAAGAATCTTGTTTAGATCTTTGACGTTGAGCAAAGCCAACTCTGATGCATACTTGATGCCGCGCTCGTCAAAGGTGCGACGAATCATAGAGCGGTTGGTTGTGATGCGCTGTGACTTGGGCAGATCGGACAGCGACTTGCAAATGCATGCATAGCCATAATTACGCATAATTCCCTCCTATATGCTCTTTATACTATAGAAAAGTCGTGCAACAAAGTCAAGAAGTTTTATTGCTTTTTAATAGGTTTTCTTTCCAAGGAAGAGGCTGCAAATTCTCCAAAGCCCAACATTTTTGAAAGTTTGGATGCTCTAAACTATCATATGGTAATAATGACTGCGGATATATGTGATCCAAATTCCAGCATCCTTCTCCATTTCCGTGGTTTTCCCACGTCATCCAGTCTTCAAATTGGTTTTCTATATGCTCTTTCAATTGCTGGGGTGTATAGGGTAAATGTTCCCACACACTAGCCTCTTTTGAGCCATTGTTATTCTTGATCGCTAGTAGTATCCAACTGCCCATACGAAGTTTTAACCTATAAAACGGATCTTCATCGCATCTTTTTTTATAGTATTTCTTATTGTATTCTCTTCTCTTTTGCTTGTTTTCTTCTTTTGAAGACCACTCTTTCCAGTTCTTTTTTGTTCTTGCCAATGTGTTGGGGTTCTTCTTCCTTGACTTGTTGTTTCTGATCAACGAGCAAGGCTTGCAATAAGGCACGAACTTACCGGGTCTTCCACTTTTCTTGTAGAAGTGGTCTATTGTTTTTTCTTCTTGGCAGTCTTTACAGATTTTGGTTTGCATAAAACGTTTCTCCTATAATAAATAGTCAAAAGAAATGTTTTAAGCATGCGTATCCATAGTTTTTCATAGTCTGTAGCTCCCTGCTTTCTTGTTGTTGATAGTAAATATAACACGTCGAATACCGACATGTCGAAGGGCTGCTTCACACATTGGACAAGGCTTTGACATTTTGTAGTCTCCTTGCTTGTCAATGCGCGCCACATAAATATCAGCATTATGCGTCTTACTGCGATCAATGCCGAGGATAGCGCCAAGTTCAGCATGGACGGTAGCGCACCCAGGCTGAATAGATTCTTTGCGAAAACGAGAACCAAAAGAACAAAAGCTGTTCTTGTTTGCCGAAACATTTACAACAGAGTTGCCACTGACAAGAACCGCGCCATGACGAATGTCGCTGCATGACTGCTGAGCAACACGACCAGCAAGACTCATGTAGCGCTTGATTTTGCCTGAATACCTGTGTAGCTTTTCAGTATCCGAAGAATACTCATACTTTTGAACTCTCAACAAAAAAACCTCCTGACAGTTATAATTTAACTGATCAGGAGGTTGCTGTCAAGTATTTTAAATCAAAGTCTGATGTGAACCGCCCAATGCCCCCTGACCCAAACTCTGCCCTGCCAGTGACCAGGGATCCATCTCCAAATAATACCAGCACTCTTGTGGTATTTATGTCCATTGTGCCAATAAGGTCCACGATGATTCTGGCGATGTACATGCTGGATAGCTGCTCTTGGTGGCTGTGGATGAGGGTGTCTATGCGCAGCATCAGCTGTGTTCATTAGACCTAAAAACATTAAGGCAAACAAATTAATCATTTTTTTACTCCTGTAATGGGACTGTCAAATTTTCGGGCTCTTCGTAAAAACAGCTTGCGTTACCTTCACGATTATGGAATTTCTGAACAATCTCTTCTTCTATAAGACGAATGATTTATTATTTAAATTCATCATCAGTTTTAATTAATGGTTTTTTTACTCACTTACGGGAATTGATAGATCCTCTTGGTCCTCGTAGAAAGAAGACGCACTACCCTGGCGTTTATCAAACTTCATTATAACTTCTTCGTCAAGGATCTGGTATACTCGCTGCTTGAAGTCGGCGTCCGTTGCCATAAACTGAGTCCATTTAGAAGGTTGAAACTTCTTCACAGATCCATCTTCCATAGTAAGCGAATACCATGCACCAGAGTTAGACAAATGTTCAGAACCCTTGATAGCATCAAAAAGGCTTTCATCACACCGGATACCAATCTCATTTGTACCCCAAAGAATTCTAAAAGCGCAAGAACGACCTTGGGTGCCAAAACGAGATTTCTCAAGCTTACATTTAACTTCTGAACCGATTCTGAAGCCTTTATCATCTTCAATATAAGCAGATTTAGCTTTTCTTCCTGTTAGCCAGATACGAAGCGAATAAGCATAATGCATAGCCTTACCACCAGAAGTAACGTAAGGAGTGGTCATAGCTACAATACGAGCATTTGGACCTTGAGGAATATTTGTTTTTAGCTGGTTTAGTACAATCAAAGTTGCTTGTTTGTCAGCAATAGGGATGATTAGTTTAGACATACCTTTTGATAGAATCCTTGCCTTCATTGCCATTGAAGATTGAGGATTAAAATCTCCTTCCACATCAGTAATTGTTGGTGTGAAAGCAAGAGAATCCCAGATAAATACAAGCTGCTCGTCTGTTGCTCCAAGAAGTTCTTCAATTGTCTCAAGAACAAACTCAACAGACTGAGCCTGAACGTACATAATACGCTCAAGATCGCAACCTGCTCTCTGAAGGAAGTTGGGATCAATAGCAGACTCAGAATCAAAATAAATTATTAGTTTACCGCTTTTCTGAGCATTTGCAGCAATCTGTGCTGCCATATAAGATTTACCTGTAGCCTCAAGACCAGCAATCTCTGTGATTTTACCAACAGGAATACCCGCTAACTGACCTTTGCAGATAATAGAATCAAGCCAACGTGAGCCAGTTGGAATCCAATCTTTAACTTCAGTAGGGTTATCTTCATTTAAATTATGCGCCACTGGAGCGCCTGCCTTTTTGTTGATAATTCCCATTAAATCACCAATAGGCACACGACCAGCCTTTGCCTTAGCTTTCGGCATTATTTCTCCTAATAAATAAAAAGGGCAGATTTTAACCGATCTGCCAGCGGCTCAACTCAGCCTAGAAAGGAATGTTCGAGTCCATCAGGTCGTTATAAGCCTGATCGACTTTGTTGTAGCGATGAGTTTCCGAAGAGCGACTCTCGGCACCAGAATCTCCAGATAGGAATTCGTCTAGAATCGCATCGATCTGAGAAGAGGTCATTTTCTCAAAGAGCGTATCAAAATCAGGTGCGGAATCCAGCAGGCTTGGAATCGCCTCAGTGTCTTCTAGCAGAGTTGATGTATTACGACGAACCTTCATGCTCGTCTGAGGGTACGCTCCAGGCTTCGTGGGGCGCGTGTATGTAACAGTAATATCAGTTCCAGCTAGAGTGTCTGTGATATCACCGTATTCTGGATCAAGGATGTAGCCCAATAGTAGCTCATAAGCCTTCTTGCCGTATCCATACACCTTGATTCCTTCGTCCTCTCGACCTCTCACCAAAACAGGAGAGAAATAACGAGTACGAACAAATAGACTTTTTGCAAGATTCTTACTGTCTACATCATCGTTATCGACGCCTTCACGCCATAGTTTTGACGCAAATTCGCAGATCGGACAGTGCTCACCAAAGTTTCGCTTGGGGCACATAATACCTCCCCTATGATTACCAACATCATAATGGAAGAATAGTTCTTTTAGAGGATCCCCGTCAGCAGTAGGAACGATACGAATATCAGTATCTCCCTCATCAGGCTTAAACCAGATTGAAGCCTTACTATCACGAGTATTCTCACCACGAAGAGTCGCTAGTTTACGACGCATTAGATCCATGTTAATTGCCATTTTATTTCTCCTTTTTGGCTATAGTATATCAAGCGTTCCTTGATATCTCAACTTAACACTCTTGGCTAGCAAAGTCAAGAGTTTTTTTGCACTGCGTTAGTTCGGGCAACGCAAAACCCAAAGTCCTGTTCGGATTCAGTTTCGTATATCGCATACGAAATATTTATAAAAGCATTTCTTGGTTTGTTTTTTAGTAATTTTACGTATTTTTTATGAAGTGTTCCGTCAGTTCTCAACCTTTCTTCATTGATACATAAATAATAACATATCTCTCTGTAAGTGTCAAGGTTAAAAAACCATTTTTCTTCTAAAGTTTCCATGTCGAGCATACCGTAGGTTTTAATACGACAAATCTCGGATGGTTTAGTAATTAGTCCTATTTCTGGTTCAGAGCGCTCAAAATAGTCAATATAATGACAAGAATTTTGAATAGCAGAGTTTAAAGTTTCATAGTATCCTTTAATCGGAACATTGCCTAAAACGCTCTCAACATTTAAGTTTGAGATAAGATTAATACTGTTTAATAAACCTGATCTTGCGTATTCTTGAAGAACACCATAAGTTGCAGATTCTACAAGTCTTGGAATTCCAGCTAAAAGTTCGGTATCAGGTTTGATATAAAAAAGATCTATTTTCTTATCTTTAATTTGCTCTATTATGCCCAAAGAATAGTTGGAACTATAAGAAGATCCAACAACAAAAAACTGAACCTCATGATCTAAATCTTTAAAAAATTTAGAGACATTTGGAATGTTGTTTTCGTATTCTTCTGGGCTATTAAAGGACTTTAAAGCAAATTTATTTTTTGAGTTTCTGGAGATAGACGAGTTCATCTCATAAGCGTTGTATTGAGGCAAACGAGAATATAAACTAGCAATTTTAGAAGCTCCTGTACCGAGCCCAATAACAGAAATCAAAATTTAACTTCCTCTAAATCTAAATAATTCTCACCGATCTTTACATTGGTTTTGTATTTATCTTTTTCAAAGATATTAATTATTGATGGAATCAAATGTTTCTCGGATTCATGCAAATCAATGACAACCTCGTCGTGAACGAGGTGAGAAATAAAAGATTTATGATGTTGTAAGAATGAATCAATTTCAATTGCCCTTGTTAATACTCTATCGTTGGTTGAACTTTGAATAAGATAACTTAATGCTTTTCTTTTGTCAACCTGCATCTTTCTTTTAAATGGTGTGTTAATATAACCATCTTCATACCATTCGTCAAGAAGTTTTTCTCGATTTAATGATTTATGATCTGAAACAATTTTTGAGTCAGGGTTGAACAGCCACTTAAAAAATTTAATCTTGGCGTTATCTCTTGTTAATTGTCCAGAGAATAAATGCTTGCGATTCCAATCATGAACATCAACATTTGGTTGTGGAATGCCAACCAAATCATAGAACGTTCTTACATCTGCACCGTTATAATCTAACGATAGAAAAACGTCGTTGTGCGGCTTTATAAGCCTTCTAAATTTTTTGGCACACGTCAGTATCGGAAAACTTTTTTTGTTCGTTGTAAGGCGTCCTGTGACCGTCCCAAACATGTTGTAGTCGATGTATCGACTGCCACTTAGAAACTTAGCTGCTGTTGTACGCCCAAAGGTGCTGTAATAAAGATTCTTGCAACCTTCGTTATTTAAATTTAATTTTTGATAACGAATCTTATGAGTTAGCTTATCAATAGAATCTAAAAGATCATAGTTATCTGGCTGTTCAAAATTGTTAAAAACATTTTGTGTAACTTTGTTTTTGATCTCGCAATACTCCAACAAAAAGTATTGAGGAACCATATCAAAAAAACAAAATTCAGTTAAAGGTATTCTGGCGATCTCAAAGCTTTTTTGATACGCCCAATACGTTTTTTTGATTCTTGCCAACTCTGGTAGCAAGCTTGGAGGACAAACATCTTCCATCTCGGCTCCGTTAGAGTAAAGCCAAGCGTATTTAATTTGTGGGTCGGTTACCGATCCAGTAAAGCGCCATGTTTTTGTTAAATTCTGCGGAATATGATCAAAATGAAGCTTTCCATCTACGTAAACGCCAACACATTCAGTTTTATCGTCAAGCGTTTGAAATAACAAAAATCACCTCTCTGAATCTTTTATCGCTTTTTCTTTGTTTATATAATAACTCAACGATCCTTGATAGTCAAACGTTTTATTTAATATTAGCTCAAACTGCCTTAAAGCTGTTGTTGTGTTTACTCTTTGTGATATTTCCACAACATCGTCAATCATTAAAGCTTTTTGATTTTCAGTAAAATTACTTTCTTCTTCGTAAAATCTTGTACGACAATAAAATTGAAGAAAATAACTGCTCTCATACTGTTCAGTTAAACGCTGTACATTTGAATAGGTCTTTGGTTTTTTATTTCTTGCGATTGTTCTGCCGTTGCATTCTTCAAAATACTGAATGTTTGTTGGCTTCACCGTGTTATAAATGTCTAATAGTTCTGAACTGAAGTTGCTAGCGTAAGGAGAATAAGCAGGACGGTAATATCTTGCCAAAATTCCATCTGTAGAGGTAGCTCCGTATCTCCTAGCGTATTGAATCATCGTAGAAGAGCCAATATCAGCAACCAACCTCCACGGAACATGTTGATCGATCATAAAACCGTATGTTTTGGCTGCATTTACAAAAAATTGCCAGTTTTTGCTGTTTAAAAACACATCGCTTTTCTGTTGATCATTTGTGGCGTCTAAATCAGCTATTTCAATAACTAATCCAGAGACAGTTAGCGGACAAACACGGCTTTTAACGAAAGCTGGAAATGTAATTGGCTCTTGCTTGCCTTTTGAGGAAGCTCTTTGCTGCATTAAATTGGTAAATTGATCAAAGTTTTCTATTTTATTTTCTTGAGAGTCAGCGATTTGCTTTATTAGCCCCCTATAACGCTGTTTATAATTGTTGTATAAAACTTGCGGGTCTTGGTATGCCTTATAAACTTTAAGAGTTGACAAATAAGGATCATCAGTAGCAATTTTGCCTGTCATAGCGCATTTCTGAAACTGCTGAAGCATGTCGTTAAATGCATCAACAACAAAATTTAAAGCGCGAACACCATTTTGCTGAGCGTTTGTAGATTTAAATTGTTTTAGATTGTTACCAAATGTTGAAGTAACGTATATTGGAGTAAAGCGTCTATTAACTCTGCCGTAAAGATATTTCTCTGCCGTAAAATCCATTAGATTTTCATACTCAGGTGAAACAGAGTTTTTTGCGTCATTTTTATAAACAATTCTTTTGTTAAAAAGCAAAAGAGTTGATTCATTGTTTTTTTCTACTAAAAAAGTTCCCATTATACGTCCCTTTGTCCTGCTGTCGGGCGATACTTCACATATTCGCTATAAGAGCGTTCTTGTGGCGTGAAATGATCGTGCTCGGTCCCTTTGCTTCCATCATCAAAAGATTCTTCTTCTGGTAGTGTATTCAATTCTCCCAATTGCTCATTTGCTTTTTGAGTTCGATTTAGCAAATCTGAACACTTTGAAGTGTCTGGCTCTTCTGAGCCTTTATCTGCTTCGCTATTTTGATTACTGGCAAGCTCCTCTGCCTCTGCTTGTGCTACCCATTTCGCGTTTATTGTTGTTTCCGCCAATCCAGGTCCAATCGTATGATCTGAGCTAATAATCATACAATAGCCACCAACACCAAGTCTAGTTAAATTTTGGTCAAGTGATGGATCAAAGCCACGAGGTTCAACATAAATATAATTACCAGGGAAAGCTGAAACATCTAAAAATGTCTTAATAGTAACATCGTACAATACTCTTAATTGTGATAGCCCATCATAACCTTCCTGTTCAAAACGAACTTCCGCTAAACCAGTAGATGTTGTTTTTGTTAAGTCTATTGTTTTAACAATGCCTCTATCTTTGCCAACTTGGTAGTGCCATATACCTTTTGGGTGATCTTCGCTTTTCACGCCTCTCATAATCTCAGTTGGCTGTGTTCTTGCGGCGTAATAAACAAGATAATTTATTTCTTTATCAATACCTGGATTGTTGGTAGCCTCATCTCTTCCGCCCATAACATTGAGTATCGGCATCGAAAAGGCTTGAATGGGGAGTCTTGTTGTTTTTCTTTTTTTACATAAATATGTAATATCATCAACATCGTCGTAATTGTTGTAAGCAGTGAGCGCAGCACTACCAAGTCTTGTCTTTTGCCTTGCTCTATTACTATAGCACGTATCTTTATTCAAGAAAGTACCAATAAGTTCATTAAAAAACTGATTAAGGAAAGTATTGAGTGGGTATATTTCTCTTTCTTTTTTAAGGTATTTTTCAGTTAAAAACTCCATAAAATATTTAACTGAAATCGGCAAATCGCCAAAGTTAACGAATTCTGTTGTAATGGCAGCACCAGTTTTGTTCGCATTTAATAATTCAACTGGTCCCAGCATTATTCTCAATCTTTTAAAGTTTTCAAGATATCTCTTGTAATTTTCAATTTCTATTGCGTAAGCTTCTTCTAATCCTTCGGGAGCTTCTTTTTCTAATTCTTGTACTGTTAAATCGAGCGTCTTACCAATACGCTCTAAAATTACATCCAACAAATCGCTTACCCAGAAAAAAGAAGTGCTAAATACAGTCTCTACCGGAAAAGTGTTTGGTGTTGCTACTGTGACTTTTTCTTCGTCAGTATCTGCTTCAGTAAACAAAGTAGAAGTTAAAGAATCAGGAGTACTTGGTGAAAGGCTCTGTACCGTAACTTCTGCAAATGCTTTTTCTAGTTGTTCTGAGCTATCAGATAAAGGACCGTTTCTTCTATATAAATCCATTGTGTTAATCGGTATATTTACAACTCTAATTTTTTCTTTTTCAATCATGTCTAACATGAGAGAACGTCTGTTTATTATTTTCTCTTGTTCGATAACTTCAGCGTTTGCATTTCTAATTTCTGAAATATTTTCAACTGCGCTACATTTCTTTATTTCATTAGCGTATTCAATTTTTCGTAATGTTTGACTAACAGATCCTGTAGCTATATCTGGGTTTGAGAAAATATCAAAGCTTTTTTCATCAAAAAAGTCTTCAACGTAAGCAAAGTATTGTTGTGTGAAAGTTACCTTACCAGTTTCCTCAAATTTAAAATCATGAACCGTTGGAGTCAAGTTTAAAGTAATATAAGAATCATAAACAGCACTTTTTATATCGTCTGTGATAACAGTTCCATCGACGCTAATTGGGTTTGCCCAGCCAACGATTGCTTTTAATCTAAAATTTAATTTTTGAAGATTTGACGTTAATTTCTCATCTGCGCTTAGTGGATCCAAGCTGTTGACCGTTTCTTCACCACCAGTTTTGAGCGCAAGATCAATGTAAGAGTATTCGCCACGTTTTCTCAATAACTCTCCAAACGTATTTGCAACTATTACTAATGTTGCTTTGATTGATTTTTTAATCGCAAATGGATTATCTCCATCATAAGAAAATGAAAAACTTTTAATTCCTACACCATGCCCTCTTTTTCTTATGTCTTCCAGAAGTGATAAGTCTTTTTGTGTTGTATTGCTATCAAATTCTATTTCAATTTCTCTTTCTGTTTGACTTCCGGTGTCATAGACGACTTTATAGAGGCGCGTCATTGGCTGCAAAGAAGAAAGAGCAGCATTTGAAATGTCGAAGAATGCTTCTTTCTTGCCGCTTTGTGTCAACCTGTTCATCAAAGCGTATGGATCGCCTTGCAGCAATAAAGTTCTATTGCCAGAGGCACTTTCTGAGGGTAATTGCTTTCTATGATATATTTGAAATAAAGGATCTCTTACTGGTTCGCCTTCTATGTTGGTAGTGGAGCCTATATCAATTTGTTTTTTTATTCTTGCAAGTGCCTGAACGTTTGATAAAAGAAAGCACTGCTCTTTAAAGCGAACATTTTTAAAATAAATTGAATCTCTAAAACGTTCTTGTTTTTCTGCAATTTCACTTAAAAGTTCTTCAGATAAAGTGCCATCACCAAAACGGCGATTAATTATGCCAGCAAGTCCACTTCTTTCTTCCTCTTCTGCCTGTTTAAAGATAGCAGTGAACCCCGCATTTTCATAAATTTCTGCAACAAGAATCTCCAAATATGCATCTAAATTAGTTTCGGAAGTCGAGCAAGGATTAAAATTTACCTCGACTGCTCTTGAGTCGTTACCAACGTTATCAATAGAACTACCACTAGTAAAAACACCTATAAGATTTAGTGTCGCAGGGGATTGCGCTAGCAGGAGCGGATCGTATATTGCGTTAAAATCTTCAAGCCCACAACCTCCGAAAATATATTCTACAGTGAAAACTCTATCAATATTTTGACTAAAACTTTTTCCAAAATCTTCCCCTAACTTGCTCTTCGCCCCTTGAGCACCCCGATAGCCGATCATCCACTCGATAAACTCCATACCCTCTTCAAAGTCTGAATCAATCTCTATCAAAGTTTCTTTTTGATCATTAAAAATGCCCTCGGCAATTCCATAAGCTTTGCTATTAATAGAGCCAGGAGTGGGATCAGTTCCTTTTTGTTTTTCAGATAGCCAGCTAAGAAAATCCCAAGGAAGATTTTTGTCCGCAGAATTGGATTTTCCGTTTTCTTTTTCTACGACCAATCTATAAAGTTCTTTACCAGTTGTCATTTTATCACACGTCCAAGATTCTTAAGGTTTCTTCTAAATTTAGTGGAATAGCAAGAACTTTGCCAGTTTTTATTTGAGATTCCATGTTGTATCCATTCCACCACGCAATAACCCACCAGTATCTGGAGTCTCCATAATAATTATTAGCGAGAACATAAAGACGATCTCCGTATTTCCAAGTGTGATACGTAGTTCTGATCGAAGCTCTTTGAGCAACCGTTGGGTTAACCATAGGTCTTGTAGCTTGATGAACTATTGATTTTGAACCTCTTGATTTTCTAATTGGCTCGTAATAGTCACTGTTATTTGTTAGTATTCTTGCTTTATTATATCTTGAAGGCATAGTATAGTATTAAATCCTTGTTAGATGCTATTGATCGTGCTTATAATAATTGACGCCAGTTCATCCACTTCAGCATCAGTTGGTGCATCTTCTTCTGCGGGTGCAGATTCGAGTGTTTCGTCGTTAACATTATTTGCTTGAACCGCATTATAAGGAAAGCTATTTCCTTCTGCAAAGCTGTAGTCGCCATTTGTATCTGCTTGCCATCCAAGTGAATGCTCGTGAATAGGACTAAAATCAACAGTTATCACAACCTTTTTCGGCAGAATAACTCCCTTATCTTTTAAGAATACGCCTAAATCAGAATCAGCGATATTATGATCAACAGTTACGTTATTTATAATCCCAAGAAGTCCCTTGTCGCCGCCCTTATAGTTTGTATAAATATCTTCAGGTCTTTGGTCTGCTCCATTCGAAGTAGTATTTTTTGTTAACAAGTTCATAACTTTTAATCTAATAAGCGAAGATTGAGCTATGGTGGTCGCGCTTTGTACATCAGTATAAGCAGGATAAAGAAATTGAACTAGCGTTTGTGCTTTTGCTAGTATCTCATAAGCTTCGCCTGTGCTTGATGCTGGCGCTTCAAAAGTAAGTGATATCTTTCTTGTTGTGTTTTTAAAAGTATAAATAGGGTCTGCTCTGCCATAAACAGTTTCTGGTGTCCAATCTGGCGAATATGTATCAGTAAAAGCATTAATAAATGCTTTGAAAGCAACTTCTTTGCCTGTTATTAAATGAGTAAAGATAATTACAAATCCTGAATTGGCTAAAGCATCAGAAGGATCGCTAAAAGCATTCCCAGCGGGAGCATTATACCTATCATACTTAAAATCCATTTTTAACCTCCTGCTCTAACTGTTCTAATTTCTCTACCGATTACTTCAACAACAAACTCTGCCATTTTATCGCCGTTTAATGTAACTTGAATAGGTTGTCTTACTGTTTGTTCTCTACTAGAAGTTGCCGCTGGCGCACCAGCAGCAGTAGCAGCGTTAGCAGAATTTGCAACTTGCACATTCTTCTTGATTGAAATTTCTTTCATAGTATTCGCGTCTTCACCAAGTCCCATAAAGCCTTTGATTTTGCCACCAACTGAATCAATTGCGCCACTAACAAGGTTCATCGGATTCATAACAGATAATACCATTTCTGCGATAAAGCCAAATGCATTTCCAATTTTACCTAACCCCTCCAAGAAAGAGGACGCATATACCTTTTTGAACAAAAGATACCCGATTGCCCCTATAGCTGCAGCAGCTGCTAAAAATGGCCATGTCGCAGCAAGTGTACTAGCGGCGAGCGTTATCATGCTCCAGTTTAGTGCTACTATACCTGCTATAAAAACAGGTATCAAAATAGCCCCAATAAACTTAAAAACCTCAGCATATTCTAGCATGAACGTTGTTAGGATTGTAAACAAATCAATTAACGGTGTCAAAATGGGTATCATTTGAGCAAATGCTGTATTTAACTTTTCTTGGAAACCTTGCATCTCGTTTGCTCGTTTTGCTGCATCAACATAACTTTGTTCTGTTTGTTTTGTACTCTCAGATAACATATCCATGTTTCCAGACATAACAAGAGCTAGCTCGCTAACATCGCTTAAGTCAAGTGAATCAGCATAAAACTTCTTTTGATAATAACTCATATCATCAAAAGATAGTCCAGCATTTAATAACGAATCTCGAATCATGTTAAAACGCTCTGCTGGATCTGTTGCCATCATTAGGTCCATTGCATTGACAAAGTTGCCTCCAAGAGCAGCGTTAAGTTTTCCAGCTTGTTCGGCGGCACCCTCAAAAGTATCAAATTTATCTGTAATTCTTAAAATCTTTTCCATTTCTAGACCAGTAATCTTTGATGCGATTGCAAGATCTTTAAAAGCATCTACACCTTGATCACCCATCTTTGCCATCATGTTGCCCGCGCCAGCGAATTGCTGACCTAACATTTGGGGAGCAACCCCTATCTCTTCTGCAAACTTCTCTATGTTCAGCATGTTCTGCCCTGCTTGTTCTGCTGACATGCCTAATGCTTTTGTTGAGATCTGAACGCTTTTGGCAAAATCTGTATTAGAAATACCTAATTTGTTTAAAACCGCGCTAGTTTGTGCCAATGATTCTCTTTGCTCTTTTGCCATAAACGTAAAATCAGTAAAACCAGTATAAAGGGCTTCATAAGCTTTACTTGTTTCTTCTATACTGGCACCAAATTTACGTGTCTCTTTGTAAGAGTTAGTGACTGATCGTGCGAAGTCTTGATTAGCGCCAGTGACTTTCATAAAGTTAGCTTCGGCATCACCTAGATCTATCGCTAAATCAACAATAGCTTTGGTAAAAACAAGAAGGGAGTCTACTGCAAACAAGCCAGCAAAGAGTTTTGTTGCTGCCATGCCGGCAGCTTTAATATTTTTCATTTTTTCAGCGACAGACATTAGATTTTTAGGGTCTAATGCTCCTTTTAAATCTGGAGCTTTGCCTGAAAATATAGTGGAGAATGAGTTTGCAAGATCTTTGGCGCTTTCGCCTGCTTTTTTAATGATTTTTGCTTGTTCTTGTAGTGTAAATAGAAGTTCTCTCTCCGCGTCGGACGCTTCCTTTCCTTTTTGTGCAATTATTTTTTTAAGATCTTTGATTCTTTTTTGAAGTTTTTCCTCGTCCTCCAAATACTCTCTTTGTATTTGTTTTATGGTAAGAATTTCTTTGTCTTGTTCTGCTCGGTTTTTAATTTCTACGTTTTGCTCTTTTAGTAATTTAAGTTCTTCTTTTAGTTCTTCTTTTAGTTCTTCTAAGGTTTTCGAATTTGATTCATCAGCCATAAAATAGCCCTCATTTTATTTATAAATAGTAACCCAGCAAAAAAGAATAGGGCGCTATCGTTGCGCCCTATGTTTACATCAACTTTTTAGGTTTTGGTGGCTGGTTTATTGCCGACAATGTATGAGTATTAGAAGATTTATTACCCTTTGAAGCTTCTTGCATAGCTTTCTGCTCTGCTTCTAACTGTTTCATCAAGCGCTTAACAAACCAGTTTCTAAGCCCTACAGGCAAGTTGTAAGCTTCAGAAAAAGACCACCCACCAGAATACTTAAGGAAAAAAAACTGTTCGTATACGTTCTCTATGTAATCAGTTGTTAGACCAAAAGAAATCCGCTGAAAGCGGAACCTCCATGTCCTGTTCGTGACTACATTCTGAACAAACAAAGTTTTGTGTTAAATCAATGTTTGGGGCGGCTAATTTATAAGCTGTTCTTAAAAATCTAGAATCAATAGAAGGAACGTTCTCAACAAAATAACGCTTGGCTTCTTCGGAGGTATCTCCATTTAAAGAAACAATAATTGCGTAAAGCTGTCTTGTAATGTTTTTTTCTACTTTGGATCTTTTATCGTCTTCCATACCTTTTAAAAAGCTTTTTTCATCTGTTCCAGTTAATAATCTAAAACAAACATTTACTTTTGTTTTTGGAAGAGTAACACTAAACGTTCCATTTTCATTAAGAGTAACATCTTCGCCTAAATCATCGCCTGGATTATAAACATTAGCTTCATTTAAATCAAACGAATAATCTTGACTTGTTGAACAACTTGGGCAAGTAACTTTTGTCTGATATATATTACCATACCCGTATTTTCTAATCGCAATAATAATTGCATTTTTATCGCCAACTAAAAGAGAGTTTGGGTTAATTCTTTTATCTACAATAAGATTTGCTATAACTCTCTCTAAAGCAACGCCTTTTTTAAGAAGCGTCTGGGAAGTTAGAATATCCTCTTCTTTTGCGGTCATTTGTTTTATTTCAATTGACTCTTGATTATGAAGAGGATGGTTAGGCGAATAAAATCTTCCGCCAGATGGTAGTTCTACAAAATCAGTTGGAACTACAAAAGAAAAACCACCAGAGTCTTCCATTTGCGCTGGTGGCTGGGTGTCTTGGCGAGTTGCGCCAAGACGGTCACTATTTCTACTCAATTTACACCTCGTTATTTATGAGTTTATGATGAAGTGGTTGTGGTTGTAAAGTGATCGGTTTTGCTTGCATCAGTTAACTGAGCCCAATCATATTTAAACTTGATTGTATATTCGGTTAGTTCATCACTGGTATAATCAAGAGTACCGTGCTGGACTTCAGTGATAAAAGCGTTCCACAACGTCCAAGACTCAACAGGTTGGCCATCTGAATCTATCTGCGTGATGATAACACTTTGAAGTGCGGATACCGCTTTTGCTTTTGAGATTGTTTGCTGGACGTTAGTGTTTGCAGGAATAACATAACCACCCTCAATAACTTTTTGGGCTAACGTTCCGGCAACATCTGGGTCAGTTGGGTCAACAACAGTAATATCAACATCACTCCAAGTAACGGAACCTGGATAATTAAAAGTATGTCCAAGATATTTGTGCTCAACCGAGTTGATTGTATATCCTGGCTTTGTAGCAGTCTTTGCATACCAAACAATAGATGATTCAGCACCTGTTCCTGCAGCGCTACTTAAACCAGTGATCTGAACTGTAAATCTAAAATTTCTTTTTGGGTCTTTGCCCCCACCAGAGAAGTTTTCTGTCCAAAATGCCATGTGTAAAGGCTCCTATAATGTTTATACTTTAAATAGTAAATGTGAGAGAAAAATCTCTCACATTTTCATTAATCATCAAATGCTGCACCAGTTGAAAGAATAGAGAAGTCAATTGCGATATACTCAATTGCTCTAGCTGGCTTAATCATGATCTTGGCGTACAGAATGTTCTGATCGATAAGATCTGGAGTAGTGGTTGTTTCGTCAAGAACTAGACGGTAATCAGTGATACCAAACTGAGTTTGGACTCTTGATAGTAGGGGACTAACAAGACCCTTGAATCGGTTCCAAGTTGCTTGCACGTTCTGCTCAAAAAGAACTTGAGTTGATAGAATGGAAATTTGTTTCTTTAGGTAAATAACTAATCTACGAACGTTAATTCTGTCAAGAGCAGATGGGCGCTCTTGTAGGGTCTTCTGACCAAAGACTACGATACCTGTACTTGGGAAGCTTGCGATTGGGTTAATGCGAGCCTCGTAAAGCGTATCACGTTGCTTAGAAGTTAGTCTCTCGGAAACGTTTGATACCGGAATGCCAGCAGCGCCGCCTGTTAAGCCTGCACGGTTGAAGCCAGCAGGAGCAAACCAAACAGCAGACTGACGCTCAGAGGAAGCAAAGACACCAAGCATAGCAACAGAAGGCGGAATCCAAAGAAGTCTACCGCTTTGCTCGTCGCGAGTCTGAACCCACGGATAGAAGGTACAGCCATAAGAAGAGTCTAATCTTCTATCTCTTAGCGCGTTTGCCGCGCTGATTGGTGTGGTGCCGATACGGCTAGCCTTGTCTGCGTAGTAAGCTTCATGAGAAGGAATATAAACATCAGCTAAGTCAACAACTGCTAATGCATCTGCTCTTTCGCCGCAAACATCAATCATGTGAGTGGTTAGAGCATCTGTTGTTAGCCCTGGCATGGATAGAAGATTCATGTCAAGGTACTCTGGGTCTGCAACTGTATCAATCGCACGCTTAATTGTGTAGTAAGCGTAAGAGGTAGTTTCGGTTGCACTAGTCATGCCAGCGTTGTAGAACGGGTCTGGAACAGTGATATCAACACCGTCAAAACCTCCCCAGAATGGAGCAGTAAATCTGTTGTACTCTGCATCGAGAAGAGTGTTGTAGGTGTTTGAACCTCTCGCAGAAACAGAAGTACCAGCTAAACGTGACCCAGAAGCGTAAATATACTCGCTGGTAGCAGAAGAGCTAACGTTATCAAGGGTAAAGATGTAAGAATACCCGTTGATTGACTCAATAGCATCGCCAGTTGGATCTGTTGGAACGTTGTTTGTTGTACCAAGACCGATGTAAAGTAGGCGTTGTGGGTCTGCGACAGACGCATCTGGTCTGGTTGAAGCAGCAGTTCTGGTAACTTCCATGCCGAAATAAGCGTTAGTTGGGTCAGATAAGCCGCCATCAAGAGCGCTGTTACGAAGTCGGACAGATGGGAAAGCAAACGAAGCAGTTGCAGCAACACCGTAAGAAGATGATACAATTAGTGCTGCGTCACTGTGACCACCTGGAAGCGCTGTGCCTGCAACAACAAATCGCTGGTCTAGTTCTGCGGCGTTAGCCACATCCATCGCTAGTGCAGTAACGTCTTTATACTTCGGAGGACCGTAATAACCAAATGGTAGTAGAACCGGATCGGTTGCGCCAGCTTCAACATCAGCGTTCATTTCAATTCTAACAAACTTTGATAGGTTATCAAAGTCGCCATAAACTTTTAATCTACGCTCTGTGGCATCCCAGCGCTCGTATTTGTCGCCAATCTTACGAGCAACATAATCTGCAGAAGTTGGGTCTAAAGTACAGTTATCGAAACGCTCTAAAACCACGACTCTGCTATCTGTATCAAGTAGCTGGCGAATAACAATAGAGAAAGTACCATACTCGCTGGTGGTTGTAGTAGAGCGCTTAATGTTCTCGATAGAAACTTTGGCGTTCTTGTGCATCCATTCACCGTGACCACGACCAATTAAACGGAATAATTTTGGTAGAGAAGCTGGGTTGAAAGAAGAATAATCTCCAAGATCCTGACCAACAAACCAGCCAGCAACAGCTTCCTGCGAAGGCTGACCTTTCATTCGGTGTGGTCCAACTGTTGAAGCGGAGCCGGAAGCGATGCCGACAACAACACCAACAAGAGAATCAGAACCACCACCAATAAGCGAACGCTCACGTAGTTCTTGTTCGAAAGTCTCGCCTAACCAATAATCTTCGTAAGAAGCACTTGGGTAAAAAGTACCTTGAGGAGAAGTTAGCTGTGGGTTGGTGTTTAAACGCTTGCGAGCAAAATACTCAGAAGAATCATCAAAGTTGATTGTGTATTTCTTGGAGCCGTTAACCGCGCCGTCGATAACAAGAACAAAGTTATTGTTTGAATCAGATTCAACGATAGTTGAAGAAGCTTGAACACCCTCAGTAGAGCCAGCAAGAGAGCCAGATAGCTGAACTGAACCAGAAGCAGCGTAAATAATACCAGCTAACTGAAAAGAGCCAGCAGAACCAGTATATTCACCGTTCGAAGAAGAAACTGCGATAAATAAGCCGTAAGCACCGCCAGCGGAAGTGCCGTTAACTGGAGCAGTTGCAGTTCCTGCGTTATTTTCAGTTTGCCAGCCAGCCTGTGCATCAGCGGTGCCGTCATTGTTGGCGTCTTGCTGACCAAGGAGGCGAATATAAGTTAGCGGAGCAACATTAGCGTTAAGAAACGCTTTCGCTGCGTAAGTTCCGTACATTGGAGACTGATAGTTGCCACCACGGTAAACATCACCACCACCGTTGCCTGGAACCGCATCACCCATTAGCTCAACGAACTCTGAATAAGATTGAACTTTCACAGGAGTCATAGCAAGACCGCGAGTTGCGCGACCAATAACAACTGGACCAATTGCATCTGACTCGCGTGGTCTAAAAGAGTTGTCAATCTCGTTGATGAAAACCCCCGGTGAAACAAACTTAAAATTCTTTACTGACATTTATAGATCCTCACTTTAAGTTGATGGTATAAACCATCTTAGTCATACCTAAATAGTGTCGAGCGGTCCAAAAGGAGATCAGGAAGAAAACAAATATAATGTTTTCGTTCTCAGGAACTGATCGTATAGAAGCCATCATCGTCTTCTTTTACGATTGATTCCATTGGATATGTAATCTCAACAAAGTTTTCTTCGACCCTTACAATAGGTCTATCATCGTTCTCGCCTTCGCCAATTAAATAACCAAGAACTTTTATGCTTATTTCTGTACTAAATATTCTTATGTCCTCACCAAGAGCAGCAGTATTGTTGTTGTGTGAGAAGTTTTGATCAATAAACGCTTCGTATGTGTGTCCATTTCTGCGAAGATTAAAAGCATTTATTTGCCCTGTACGTGCCATGAACGGAGTTATTATTTCGTTCATTTGCTGTTGGTATTCTGTTTTAATTGTAATTTTATAATCTAAGTTTATATAAACTGGAAATGGAATCGAAAGAGAACGAACAACAATTTTTTTGTTAACTCTTGGGGCGTATTTCTGCGCTGTGCCACCCGTGTAGTTTGCTGCGCGTGTATTGCCAACAACAGCAAAGTTTCTTGTTTTATCTTGGACAATTTGTTTTGCAATAACCATGCGCCCTGCTCTACCGTTTTTATCTTTAGAATATAAATGAGCTTGGAAAGATCCTTTTCTTGCTGGATCTTTTACTATACCAGTGCGTTCAATGCTGATAACTGGAAGAATTAAAACACCGTCATTATCTCTTAAAGATTTATCGTCTTTTACTTGGAACGCTCGCTCTGGAGATTGCCAGAATACAGGAACCTTATTCCAGCCTTTGTTTGTTGTTGCGCTAAGTGCTAGATCTTCTTTTAGCCATGAAACAATTGCATAATCTATTGTCTCAATAGAAGAGTTTAGCATACCAACTTCACTTAGTTTTAATTCAGTGCCTGGAGGTATCATAGCGAAATCAAAATCTTTAGGTAGCATCAAACGCTCCTTGTCTTGTAAGTCTGCATGTCGCTGAAATCTCAAAGGATTGACCAGCTTGACCAAATAATAGTTTTGGCTTTGAAGTTTTTACTATCTCATAATAACTATCATTATATAAAACATAATCGCCAACACGAACAGATAAATTTTGATCTGTTTCTAATCTTCGCTTATGAAAATGTACATTAATTTCTGATGAATTATCCACACCAACACCATCTAAATATTTTGTTGAGAAATCTGTATATTCCACAAGAGCATAAACGTGAAGAGGAGGCAAGAAAGTTTTTTCTATTGCTTCTCCGTACAAATCATGAAAGTTTGTTCTCTCAACATCAATAGGATAATAAAGAATCTGCTGACCAATTACTTTTTCGATCAGTTCATCGTTAACTTGCTTTACGAGATCACGCTCTTTCTTGCCGAGAAAGAGCGGAGGAGGAGGTGCTGCTGGTCTAGACCATTCGTTATCAGACATTTAATTGCCTCTAAAATACTTTGACAGGATTGCTTCAAGAGCATCGTGCATTTCATTTTCCAATTGTATTGCTTGTTCTTCTGATATATCAATATTCATTGGTAAACGAACTTTAACTCCAACAACATTGGGTCCAATATCCATATCATATATGGCACCCGGTGTAAGACAGGCGCGCTCTTCATCTGGATTTTTGATGTAATCTTTCCAATTTTCTAATAATAGTTTCATAGTTTATCCTACGAAGATTGGTAGCGGAGATTGCTTGAAAGTATTTGCAGCAGCTTCAGCGGTTTCAGAATCTTGTTTAGCAAGTTCATTGTATGTGACTTTATCGAGGATCTCCATTAATTTATCTTTTAATTGTTGCTGTTCGTCTTTTGCCTGCGACAATAACTCTGAATGGTTTAGTGTAACAGATTCGCCTGGGATTGGCATAGTTGTATATTTGCCTCGTACTTGTCCAAGCATTTCTTTACATAACGCCAAAGCATACTTACGAATCCATTGTTTGCCAATAGAGTTGATGTTTGCATATGGAAGATTATCAAAAGGAAGAGTATTGATGTTGTTAATGCCGTCTACGCCATCATTATAATTTGCATTTACATCCCAGGAGTTTGCATTATCAACATAAAAGTTGACCCAAACACGATTGTATTCTGAATCTCCAAAACCAAACTTATCTGGCTGAGGAAATAATCTTAATTTGTTGTCTCTTAGCTCATAAGAATAATGAGAGGTTCTGGTATAAATTGAATCTTCGTACATGATTGCTTGAAGTTTATTTTGCCAAGTTGGGATAATCTCAAATGTAGAATCATCAGCAAATTGTCCGTAAGTTGAATAATTACCAACAACGCCTACGCCACCATAATAACCGTAGAAACGCCACATAGCACGAGGAGACTTATAAAAAACTTTAGTAATAATAACCCTATTCGTTCCAACTGCACCAGAATAAGGCACAGCATTTCCAGCATCGTCAACACCAGAATCTGAAGCGCTAACAATAATTGTTTGTAAATCGTAGTCTTGAACACCTTCTGTTATACTGAAAGAAGCTGAATAAATTGGTGTTGTCCCGCCAAAGCCGGCAATCGTTGACATTACATCACCGACTCCGCGAGCGTGTGCGATTTGAAATCTTGGATAACGAAGGTTTACAGAAGATGGACCTTCTTTTAATTCACCTTTATGGTCAAATGTTCCTGTTTGTTCTCCAAGAACACTTGATACAATGTTCTGTGCTTGATGAAGATTTACAATATAAGAATATTCAAGCACAGCTTCTTCGTATGCCGTATAAACATCAGCAGCAGTTAATTCAATATCAACAACAGAACCACCAAGTTTTTTGAAAACATAATTAACTTGAAGTGCTGCCCCACTAAGAAAGTCTGATGAACCAGTATAAATACCATAAGGCACTGCTGATGCAACATCAGATGCAGTACCAGTAGATGGTAAAACTAAAGCGCTAACCTGTGATAATGGATTAAGGTTTGTTGGCATTTGTAGAAGTTTCCTTTAATTTACTCTGCTGATTTTTTACTGCGAGTGCTTTTACGGATAGTTTTTTTAACTGATTCTGGGGCAGGTTGTGGCTCGATAGGGGCAGCTTCTGCAACAGGCTCCACGACTGGCTGTGGCGCTGGAACAGGAGCGGGTGCCGCTGGAGCTTCAACAGCTTTTGAGCGTAGTAGTTTCTTTTTTCGAATATTCATGTTTAACTCCTTTAACGAAACTATAGTAAGTAGTTATGGAAAAATAAAAAGCCCCTGGCTTTCACCAGGGGCTAGCTATCATTTATAGCTTATTGGTTCTAGGAGCCAGACTCGCCTAGAAGACCACGGATGACGACTAGACCATAAAGGTCTGGACGGACCATCTTCTTCGCATAACGGGTCATGACCCCCTTGCGAGGCACGAAGTCCTCTGGACCAAAGATGGTTGGAGTGGTCTGTAGTGGAACGTATGGAGCGTAAACGTAACCGCTTTCTAGGAAAGAGCTACCTCTACGACCAACGAGGACCACGTTGCGTAGGAAGTATGGGTCAACAATGACATCAAACTTCTTGCTTAGTGAGCCAACCTTGACTGCACCAACAGAACCAGACTCATCATCAGCGGTAACAGAAGCACGGAAACCAGCGGTGAACTCTAGAATGTTAGCAACTTCAGGTCCGACGACGATGAAGTTAGCGCCACCTCTAAGAGTCTTGCGGTGAATCTGTGCAGAAACATCGTTGATGGTTTCGACTAGAGTCTCGTACCACTCGCTAACAGTACCAGTGAAGTCTGGAGCGGCAGCAGAAGCGCCGATCTCAGTACCAGTTTCGCGGTTAACGAATAGACCTGGAGAGCGAGCCCAATAGTAGGTGCCAGCGGTAGCACCGTTAACGAGGTCCGCTAGAATCTCACGGTCGATTTCTAGAGCAATCTGCTCGGATAGGATGCTGGTTAGCTCAACCTCTGCATCGAGGTTGTGATAAGCGTTTAGATCCTGACCAAGCTCTGGTGTCCACTTAGCCTTTAGCTTCTTGGTTTGAGCGGTAACAGCGATAGAATCAACTTTGATGTCGATCTCTGGGATTAGCTCAGAACCTTCGAGTCCCCACTCTGATGCACCGACAACAGCACCAAGAGCGGTAGCGCTGGTTAGATTGTCGCGAAGTGCAAAAGATGCAGTAAGACCAACAGCCTCGGCAACTGCGCCAGTGTTGATATCGTCAGCTGTCGTGCCAGAAGGAGCAACAACCGTGAATAGTAGTTCATCGGCAGAAACTAAGCCAGTTGCGACATCGGCGGCAGAAGCAACACGAGTTAAGCGACGAACTAAGTTACCAGCAGAAGTAAGGGACGAGCCAATACCTGTCTGCTGAGTAATGGTGACATCGTTAAGCACGATTGGAGCCGTGTTGTCAAGATCGATGTTGTTGCCAGTATAGCTAGCTTGAGCAACAGCAAAAACTGCAACAGCGTAAGCTGTGCTTGAGCCACTTAAAGCTAGAATGTCTGGATCGAACTGTAGAAGCTTTTTCTGAGCCTCAGAAGCGGAATCCAGATCGAAAGCCTGTAGATCATAGCCGCTTAAGGCAACCTCAACACTGCCGGTTGGTGAAGCGTAAGCATAACCACGAGCACCGACTGTACGAGCACCACCAAAGTCAACCTTAGCGCTGTTTAGAAGATCAACGCCACCAGTGATCTGGGAGCCAACCTGATCAGTACCGTAAATGGACTTATCAGCAATGTTGCCAAGACGACTAGTCTGTGAGCCAGAAGCACCTAGATTTGGTGAGAACACGAAGTCTAGGAAGAAAATAAGCCCAGATGGTAGGCTCATTGGCTGAACGCTAACGAGATCGTTGGCGATTAGACCAGCGAAAACGCGGCGAACAATTGGGAATGCGACGGCAGCGAAGCCCTCAACATCACCAGCAGACATGCTGGAAGACTCACGGAGTAGTTCCTTTGCTTGGTTCTCAAGCAGACGAGCCATAGAAGCGCGTTTACGGTCGTTGTTTAGACCCTCTAGGAGTCCAGTGCGCTCCCATTTCTTTAATAGCGCGTTAGATTCTGCGCGCATATCACGATTGACAACACCTTCGGTCAATCTTTCGATAATAGACATAAGATATACCTCCTTTTATTTGATACCTGCTAGTCTACGCATACGTTCTGCGAACGCATCAGTTTGTGTGCTTTCCTGACGGGAAGCGCGGATAACAGAAGAAGGACGATGAATAGCTTCGCTTAGTGATTTTGGACTGTGACGTTCGCCAGCAGACTCCACTGTGCTTTGAAGTGTTTCGTAGATTGTCTTTGCTTCTGAAACAGAATCTGCGCGGGAAATAGCTTCGACAATTTTATTCTTTTGTCGCTCATTAAAGGAGGTACTTCTTAATGCACGATTCGTGTATAATAAACGAGCATTTGAAAGGTTAACGCTTTGTAGTGTTTCTTTCAATTCGCTTGTAGCTTGCTCGTAGTTTTGAAGGCGATCTTGAAGTTGTTTATTTTCAAAAACAAGCTCTTCTTGTGCCTTTTTAAGATCTTCTAACTCTTGTTGTAGTTCGGTGCTACGACGATGAGCCATTTCTTTTTCCATTTGATATTTCTTGTCGCTAGCGGAGCGACCAGCCCAACCTGAAAGGTCGGCACCCATATCAACCATTAGTTTTTCAACGATAGAATCAACTAAATCTTCTTCAGAAAGTTCTTCTTGTTCTTCTTCAATTTCAATTTCTTCAGATAAATCTTCGCTTTCTTCTTCTATAGCTTCTTCAATGTTGATTTCCTCTTCTTCGGAAAGTTCTGCTTTTAAAGCTTCAACAGATTCGCGAAGAGCACCAAGATCAAGATTAAATTGAACTTCTTCGTCTTCAGTTGGAATATTTGTTAGGTTTGAGCCCTGCATGTCGCTTAGGTCGCTAGTGGCTGCGTAAGGAACGTCTTCTAATTCTTCCTCAAGGGCTTCATCGGCAGGCGCAACTGCTGCAGTGTCTGATAATTCTGCCCCCAAGCCAAGCTCGTCTTGTTCCAGCAATTGCTCTAATGTACTGCGAACTTCATCAGAGTATTTATCAATAACTGATGCCTCGGCATTTTTTAATGCCGCTTCGCGAAGTGCTTTTGCGTCAATAATAGCTTCTTTTAGTAAGCTTGACATACAATTCTCCTAAAAATAAAGTTTCAAAATTAAATAGTAATACTTTTTTATAAAAGCAAATAAATTAGAAAATAAACCAGTCTGTTCCGTTACAATAAAGGTTTATGGCTGGATTAGAGCCAGACATAACAAAAGATGAAGCGTTATCGATATTAAATCCTGAGCCTGTGATTGTTATAAATCTAGCTGCTGCACTTTCATCTTTAACAACTAATATTCTTCCTGTAATCGCTGCAGATGGAGTTGGTAACGTAACTTCAAGGTTTCCTGCTGCTGTTGCTCCAAGAATGTAATCTGAGTCATTAACAGTAAAAGGCGTGGTTGTTATTGGTCGGTAGCCAGCATAGTAAGCACCAGTAACAAATAATGATCCAGAAAGAACAACGTTATGTCCTGCAACTGGATTGGCAGCTTCTGAGCCAGTATAAAAAGAAAAGTTTAATGAACCGCTACTAACACCTTCGCCAGAAGCGGTCATAAACTGAATAGAATTAGCTGGTCCTGATGCGGCTCCGTCGCCCCCAGCAGAAGAAGTGCAACTTACATATGCCCAACCAAATTGAGCCATTAGCCTACTCCAACAGAACCTGACCAGCTAGGTCCAATAGAACCAGATGTTCTAGATGAATCAATGTTGGTTAACCCAGCGACAACTTGAACATTATTGGAACCAGATAACCAAAGCTCACCTATTTTAAGTTCTAAAACAGCAGATGTTCCACCGTTACCAGAAACTTCAAAAAAGTTGTTGTTTTCAACACCGTTCTGCGAAAAGCCGACTCGTACTGGATCGGTTGATTGATTTAGCACATAAAGCCAGCGAGTGGTTGTTGGAAATTCAACTTTTGTAGTTGTAGCCGCATTAACCCCACCAGTAACAAAAGGACGACCTGAAACTTGATAAGCGCCAACGTGGTTTAAGCCAACATCTGTTTTCCATGATATAGCCATAGTTTATCTCTCCAATTAATAATAAGTAGTTAGTTATTGTTTCTTGCGCGCTTTTCTGTCATTCTTTGTTTTTTTAGCTCTTCGCGTCTGCGGCGTCTTTGTGCTCTAAGTCGCTTTTCTCTTTTAGCAACAGATGGCTTTGTGTAATAAGAATTTTCTCTAACTTGTTCTACGATTCGCTCTTTTTTTGTTTTCTTGATAAATCTGCGAATCATTCTTTCAACGTTTCCTTTACATTGATTTATATCAACACCAAAATTAGTTGGTTTTTTCATTGCATTGCCTTCCAAATCTTTGAAGCGCCACCCATAAGAGAGCTAATGTCAACGCCAGAGTCCGTAGGATCTCCTAAATCAACTGCTCCTGCTTTTGGTGCCGCTGCTTCGTAACTAGTCATTGGTTCTGTATTTTCAAACAAATCAACACCACCATAAGCGTCTTTTCCAATCGCATCCATTAACTTGCGACGATGCTCGGTTAGTTTTGCTTTTGTTTGTTCTGCTTGTCGTTTCATTTGAATTCTTTCAGGCTCTCTTTGAACATTGGATCTTGATTCAACTACAAGATTACCTTGCATGCCTTTAGCGACTTCTGAAACAATATTAGATAAAAGCCCTTCTTCTATGAGGACTTCTTGAATACACTCTTTTACAAGTGGCTTAATAAGACTTTTTAATTCGTTTTTTTTCATTTTATACCCGCTAGGATCTTCATCCTATCATAACTTACAGATTCTTGTTGAGTTTTTGCTTCTGGTTCTTGGTAATTAGGGTTTTCATAAATCGCCATAGCAAAATTATCAAATTTCCCAGAGCCATACAAAGCCCTGTATGCATAGTACACAGCTTTTTTATCTTGTGAGTTGAGCTTATCAAAAGTTGCTTTTAGACCTCCTTTCTTATTAACAGATTTAGCTTTTACAACATAATTTCTGTTAATAAGAGATGTATTCTTATCGCCGTAAATTTGCTTACCGGGATTGTTGACAGAAGCCTCGTTAACAAGTCGAGCCGTCTGAGAACTTAAAAGCTCATCTCCCATAAATCTACCTAAGAAGTTGGCAAACTTATCTAAGTATTGTTTAAAAGTATCTTCACTTTTTTCCTCTTCTTTAGCGTTGTTTTTGAATGATTCATATGCTGCTTTAAAATTCTCGTCGGTAAACTTTTCTTCTGAGTACATGAATTTTCTCTGCTCACGCTCCCGTTGCTCTGGCTCTTGAACTGGTGCCGATGTATCGCCTACTGGGGCGTCCGTGGCGTCGGTATCTGCGCTATCCGGGGCGTCGGTGTCTGCTGCTCCTGGTTGTTGAACTGGTTTCTCGCCATTTTGCTGGTCGTCTGGGCGTGGAGGTGCTGCTCCAGGGTCAGATTGTTTGCTCGGTGGTCCAGGGAAACTTGATTGGCTCGATGTAGCCGTTGGTTCTGCTGGCGCTTCTGGACTACCAGAAGAAACATCTTTACCAGCAAACAACTCTATAAACTTTTTCTTTATTGGTTCTCTTTTTTCGTTGCCGGCTCCAAAAGTGCTAAGGTAGGTTAAAACAAATTCTTTTACCCTTTCATTAGGTTCTTTATACCATTCTATAATTTTGTCAATATCTTCTTTTCCAATTCCAAATCGACTACCTAATAGTTCTTTGTAAACTTTCTTGAAATTTTCTTTATTTTCAGCATTTATTAGTTCATCAACCAATACATTTCTTTGATAATCCGTCAGACCTCCTGATTCCGGCGTATCTGTTCCTGCTGTTGACGCTATTTGTGCTTGTTGTGCAGAAGACGCACCCAAAGCTTTGCTAGATTCTGGATTTAATTTGATTTTATTGTTTCTTAGGAGTTTTACAATAACTCTTATAATCTTGTCTCTATCTGGTCCCTTTGGTATATTAGATAAAGCTTTAATGGTTTCTGGAGCATCAATAATTCTTCTAGATTTCTTTTCTTCCAAAACATTGAAGCCAGCATTCTTCAAGTCCGTAGCCAACGCTTTTAAGATTGTATTTAAAGTTTTGCTATCGATACCAGCTTTGGCTAATTGTGATTGGATTCCTTTGCCTCTTTTCCCACGGAAAATGTATACATCTTTTTGTTGATCTTCCACTTCTTCTTCGGCGTCCTCAATAGCCGCTGCGACAGCTTCCTCTGGGACACCTTTGTTTTTAAGCATTTCGATGTATTGATCGATTTGATTTAACATTTTTTCTCTTTGTTTTCGTGGCGCGGCGGCGTAATTTTGCAAAGCTGGAACTAATACATTACTGAGATCATCTATCTCTTTTTGAGAATATTGTCGCTCTTGTAAAAAGCTACGCCATTTATCCACTATAACTTTATCGTTTTTAAAGCTTGACCAACTACTCATCTTCTAATACCTGATTAATTAAGCGATTGATTTTATCTGCTTTTGTAAATACGTTGATGTTATGTTCTTTGGCTTCTTTCATCATAAAAGCGCCAGGGGTAGAAGGCTCAGAAACAAAGTCAAAACAAATAAGTTGGAAGTCGTCTTCAACCATAGTTTGACCATTTGATTCTCTAACTGAACCCATGCCTCTTGAAGAAATACCAAGAGTAACGCCAGACTCCACAAGAGAACGTAGAATTTTACCAGAAGGAGTTTCTAAAATTTTTGCTTTACCCATAACAGCTTTGCCATCCCACCAGACTTCTGTAATCATGTGAGAAGCGTTCTTTAAATTAATAACTGAATCTTCTGGGTGGTCTAATTCACCTAAAGCTCTATTTTCTTTTACAAGTTTTTGGTAGTTCTTCATTTCTCTTTGGAGAACACGATAAGGGTAAACTCGACCGTTACCATTGCGGACATCTGCTTCTTGTAGTTTGCCACTAAGGATCATACCACCATTAGCAACAAATCGCTTTTCTTCTTCAGTAAGAAGGTCTTTGCATATTCCGCTCTCGCAAAGAGCATAAAATTCTCTTAATAATTTCTGACTCATAATTAAATCCTAAAAATAGCAGGCTCACCCTGCACGAATATACAGCCGCTTTTGCAGCGACGAACAGGTTGTAGCTTCCATCTATTGATTATCATGTCGTTCATTGTTCATCTCCTTATTTGGCTTTAGAACCAATATTTTGCTCTAACATTTTAAGAATTCTTTCTAGCATAGTTTTGTGCTGGGACAAATCAATCCCTGGCCTTGATGCTAAATCGGAGATATATTTTTCAATTTGATTAATAAGTCCAGTCTCTTGACCAGTTAATTCTTTTTCAGTGTCAGAAATTCTAGATAAAGCATCTTTTCTTCTTTGAGAAGCACTGGCGGTTTGAGTAGCTAGCTTTGTAGGATCAGCAGTTTGATCGTTTGCCAACTCTTCAAGAATAATTTCTTTTAATCTACTCTTCGTGATCTTCATTTCCAATCCTCATGTTTTGCGCTATTTGAATTCCTTGATCACCAAATACCATGCTAAGAGCATAAGATGTTCCAGAGGAAAGTGAGCCAAGTAAAAGTGCGTTTACTAAACTAACTTCAAAATTAAATAGTTGCGTCATTGGAGAAAGCAACATTAAAATCCATCCAACGTGAAAACCCATGCACATAGGACAATGAAATACTTTTCCATAACCTTTATATGATTGCTTTTCTGGTCGCAATCTTTTTAACAAAGGCATGTCGCTATAAACTAAAATCTGCGTTAGTCCGTAGGCGATTAAGGCGAATAATATTAGTTCTATCATTTCTTTACCTGATTTGAATTAAATTTACTAGCCAAGAATTTCTGAAGCTCAGCATTTACATCTGGAATTGGGGCAAGATCATCCATGTCTTCTATGGTTTTCATAAGATCATTAATAAAAGCAACTTCGATGGGATCATCAACAATTTTGGAAACATCATCATCAACGTTTAACTTATCTAACCCTGTTGCTGATTTGAATGAGTCTTCGGCACCATATAGCTTTCCAACAATTTCTTTAGCATCTTTCGCACCCTTCCAAAGAGAGAAGATATTACTAACAACTGGTATCTGTTCTATTGCTGCCTCTGCTGCCTTCTTACCCAACTCTTGCCCTGCTTCCATAGCGCGGTGAGTTTTGATTAGTTTTCTTAAATCTCCAACCGTTTCTAGAGGTGCTTCTTGTATAAGAAACTTATCCCAATTTTCCATTATAAGTTTCATGTGCTTAGACATTTATTTGCTCCTATAATGTATATAGATAGTTCATTGCATAAGGATCTCTAACAAAACCTTTTCGGATAGATCCTTGCTTGACTGCTTGTGGGACTTCGCCAAGCTCAGTAGAATCTTCTTTATCTGGATTGGTTAGCTCATCATCAGTAATAGCAACATAAGCTTCCATTGCTTCAAAATAAGGACGCTCTTCTGTGATGAAATTAGAAATGTTTACAAGTGCTAGTTTGGCAGCAGATGTTTTTTCATCTTTTGGAGTTTGCATTTTTGCTTCAAAAGAGCCGTAAAAAGATCCAGCTTTAATTGACTCTGGAATAACAATTCCTCTTTTGCGAAGAAAAGTAAACAATCTGTTTTGTGCGCCATACACATAATCAGAAGCAATTTCTTTTGGAAACGCAATAATCTTGCTTTCGTTTAACGAAAGAATAATATCAATGTCACCGTGATCTAAAATCATCAAACTTCCGTCTAACGATTTACGAACATTCATTTCAAGGGTGACTAGTTTTCTGTTGGCTTTATCTCCAACTCTAATCGTTATCGCCATTATCAATCTCCCCAACTAATGCTTGTGTTGCTAAAACTGTCATTAAAACATTTTCGTTAATGGTTTGTCTTGAGAAGCTATCTAATCTGCTAATGATTTGTTCTGTTTTTTGAACCATATCATTGTCGTCTTTTATCTCAGAGTTTTTGCAAGCTTCTGTTAGTTTTGTTTTTAATCTTTTGATTTCTTTATTCAAGAAAATCTTAAGTTCTAATGCATTATCAGCAAAAGAAGAAATGTAATGATTTAATAGTTCTTTTTGTTCTGACAAAAGAGCATCGTCGTATTTCTCATTAAATTTCTTAACGAAACTTTTATAAGTTAAAGCATCGATCTGCGCTTGCTCAGCGTTTGGAGTGCTTTTAGACATTTGCTGAATAATGTTCTGCTCTAACATTACTCGTGTTTTTGGAGTTGTTTTTAACGAGAAAATCTGATCAATGGTGGCAAGACTTTTATAATTGGGCACAAAGTTATTGAAAATATCTGAGGATAGTTCTTTGTTAATGTCGTTGATTAATTCTGTTTGTTGGTTAAACAAACCTTGTGTGTCTATTAGTCTTTTAGCTAAACGAACTTCTTTAATCAGTCTTTCGCCCATTTCTTGCTCAATACCCTGATTGCTATACAAAGAACGATAACACTCTAAATCTTCTGATAAAAGGCTATCAGAGTTAAAATGCTTTTTAATAACTGAAATTGTTTTATCTCTTCGTTCTGTGTCGCCCTTCATGATAGCAACAGTTGCTTCACGAATTAACGCTTCATAGACAAACGCGGTATTTCTTTTTTTGTTATGCCTTGTCTTCATTGTTGTTTTGCTCCGTTAAGATTTCTTTTGTTTTTAAACTGTCCAGCAAAGAGCGCACAGATTGATTAACTTCAAAAAGTTGTTCTTCCTCTACTTGCTCTCTCAAAGTATAAGTAGATTGCTCTTCCTCGTAAATACCAACATTTGCACGAATAGGTTTAGCAAGGTTGTTTATTGCTGGTGCTCCTGGGAATACATTACGAACACCTGAGCTTGCTTTTTGTCCCCCACCAACAGCAGCCAGCGATCTACTGCGAGGACCACCACCAGATCTGCGATCAACTTTGGTAGGGTAATATAACTTACCTTTTGCGCCTGGAGTTAGATAAGGCGTATTACGCGAGCCTGGAGGGACCGCGAGTAATGGTGACTCTTCGCCGCCGCCTGCTGGCTCTGCCTCTGGTTCTGGTGCGGCTGGTGTTTCTTCTGGTCCACCGAGGTCTAGTTCGCCGCCGCCTCCACCGAGGTCTAGTTCGCCACCACCTCCACCGAGGTCTAGTCCACCACCTCCACCGAGGTCACCAGCGGCTGCTTCTTCTGCGACTGCTTGTAGTGCAGCATCTTGCTTACGATCATAAAACATTTCGCGTTGGTTACGGATAAATTCTTCGTTTGACATACCAAAAATATTTTCCATAACCCAACGACGAGAAAAATATCCTTCGGTAGCACCAGCGGCAATATCAAACTTTTGCTTCCAGTGCTCTAGCTCTTGTAGTTCTGCAATCTTGGAAGGGTTGTTTAGCGATAACTCAAAGCCTAAAAGATCGTCGCCTCTAAATCCAAGAGTGTAAAGATGAATAATGCCAATTTTGGTTAGCTCGGAAATAATAACTCTTTGTAGTCTTTGAATTGTTCTAGCAAAGCGAATGTCTTTCATAGCCAAAGTTGACTGATCTTCTGACGCGCCTTCGCCCATAGTAAGATAAGACTGCGGAATCTTAAGAGCAGAGAATAGTTTGTCGCGAAGATACTTTACATCATCAATAGCAGTAATGTTTTGGGCACCAGCAAGAGACTGAATGTCTGTAACTGAACCAGCACGAACAGGAATAAAATAATCTTCTTCAATAGACATTGGGTTGTAGCGAAGATCTATTCTGCCTGTGTCTGGGTTAACAACAGAATGTCGCTTTAACTGTGTTACGATTTTCTCCATGTATTGTTCGACATCTTGTGGAGGAATCGCGCCAACATCAATTTTAAACACGCGACGTTCAGAAGAACGAACAACACGATAAGCCATCATAGAATCTTCCATTAATGTAAGCTGACGCCAGATACGACGCGCTGGCTCTAAAATAGAAGAACCATAAGGAATGTATTTATCATTTCCTAAAATTCTAAAATGACAAATCTGCCAATTTTCAAACGTCATGCCCGCAGAGTTCCACTGGTACTGCACGTAATTTGGGTTTGTAGAGTCTTGCCCTTCTAATCTCTCAATCTCTTGTGGGGGCAAAGCGATTACAGATTTAACTCCATAATTATCGTCAAGATCAAGATAAAGAAAGAAATCGCCATACTTGCACATTGTTCTAGACCAACCAAACAAGTTGTATTGGATGTTTAGCACCTGATCAAAAAGAATGTGCAATACTGCTTTGATTTCTTCGTTAGAACATTTAATGTTTAGCATTGGACGAAGTTCAGTATATGTTGTCATTTCGTCTGCGTAAATATCAAGAGTAGAAGCAATTTCTGGAGTGTATTCCATTTGATCAAAATCAACGTATCTTTCCGTCCTACGTTGGTTTGCGATTGCATCTGTTGCAACAACATCTAATGGGTTATAGAGAGATTTTTTAAATTGTTGCCCTGAAGCAGATTTAAATCTTGAACTATATTTGTCAAGATGCTGTCTTCTTATTCTTCGCCCTGACTGTGAGCGATAACTAATAATAGGTCCAGAAAAAAGCCTTGTTAACGCTTTAAATAACTGCGACTCTGCATTAGCTGGATTTCTTCCCGATCTTCTTGGTGGTGCCATTTATTTTCTCACTTTATAATCCATTTGTATTGATCATACATTAATCTTGCTTCTGTCATTTTATCCATTATATTATCTTCTTTATGTCCTATCTGTCCTTTGATGCGAGTATTCATTGTTGTTTTAGTTGTGTAGATTGCATTAACAAAAGCTTTTGAGTAGTTTAGATCTCTAGAGTTCGCTTGAATCGCAGTATCTCTGACCCAGCACGCAATTGCAAGAGCCATAATTAAATCATCATGGTATCCTTTCATTGCTTGTGGCTTGCCATTTTTCCAAACAAAAGTTTTCATTTCACTAACAACACGAGATGAATTTATTTTAATTAGTTTATTTCTGATAAACTCTTCAAATTTCGCAATAATCAAAGGTCGTGTCTTCACACTTGTCGAAAAGCCTGCAACAGCAGTATTTCTAACTTCTGCTTGATATTGCTCAACATACTCGTGTGTAGACTTAATAGAATAATAAATATTTGGATAACCATATTCTATCAGTTTATCCAAAACTGTGTAGCCAATGTTATTGTTTTCAACCACCATCATGCAATTACCGTATTCTCTACCAACTTGATTTAACATGTTGGCAAACAAATCTGGCGATGGTTTACCTTGATATTCGCCTACAATCTCTAATGTTTCTAATTCAAGTATATGAAACGTAGAAAAGTCTTCTCCATCGCCTCTTGCAACATCAGCGACAAGAAGATAGTTAGATGTAGGATCAAATTCTTTCCAAATCCAAAAGTTACGATCAAAGCCGGTGCGATGCTTTGGCTCGCAAACATTTGCCAATAACCATTCCATGTCTTCTGCGTCAATAACAGTTTCACCAGATGTATTAAAGTTGCACTCTAACTCCTGCGCGATCTGGCGTCTAGACATGTTGCGTGTTTCTTTTTTAAACCAAACTTCATCTCGCTCGGGGTGGACATGCCACGGAAGCGTTGTTAAGTGAAAGTTATTTGATTTTGATTCTGCATCGGCGCACGTTTTATGAAACCAGTTACCAACACCGTTTGGAGTTGATAGCGCGATACAGCGACCACCAGTAGACAACGTTGGATATAGACCAGTCCATAGCTCTTCTAAGCCTTCAATGTGCGCTGCCTCATCAAGAACTAATAAAGAAAGAGCTTCAGAACGACCAGCATCGCCAGAAGTTGAAGCAGCTTTAATTGAAGAACCATTTGATAATTCAAAAGAAGTAGAGTTATCAGTTTTGATTTTTGCAATCAAAATCCACTCTGGTAGGTTCTTCATTATTTTCTTGACTTTCTTAACCAAGTTAGTTGCTGTAGCAAACTTGGTTGCCATAACAAGAACAGCTTTATCGCGATGAAACAACATCATCCAAGCGATATAGCCTGCTGTAACTGTAGAAATACCTAACTGTCTTGCTTTAAGAATAACGTTAAATCGATGATCGTTAAAGTCAGATAACAATTTATCCTGAAAAGGATAAGTATTAAAAAGTATTAACCCATGCATAGGATGGGAAATACGTGCATAAGTTTTCAGAAAGTATGCTGGGTCTTTACCGCATTTAAGTATTTCTTTTACACGCTGTTTTTTATCTAGCTGAAAAGACATACTTTGCCTTAACTATTCTGTTCTTTCTTTCTAGAATCATTTGATGGGCGCTTTCCACCTTTACCGTCCCAGCCGCCTTGCTCAACAAAAGATCTCCAGTATTCATCTGGAGCTTTGGAGCCAGTTTCGTTATTCATTTCTTCGGTTAGCCCACCAACGCGGAAGCTTAATTGGGCGATTACCCAAGAACGAACGCGAGAAGAGTTTTCAACTCTCATGTCAACTTCGCCTTCTTTGGTTAAGTTAACAGAGTTGCCTGTGATGCGACGGTATTCTTTTTTAAGCCAACCAACAACTTCCATCATTCTATCTTCAACATCAGATTCAAAACCAGCAGTATAAACTTCTTTTAACTTAACTTCTGAATGGTAAGAAAGGCACATCATGTCGCCAGCAAAACGAACTTTAAAGCCGTCCATAACGCGACTATCAAGAAGTGGAGAACCTTCTTCTCTTTGTAATCCTGCTTGGATTGGCTCTCCACTTTCATCAAGCGCACCATCATAAGCGTTGGCTGCTGCCTGAGAAAGACCTTGAATTATTTCATATACTGTTGCCATTAGATTATTTCCTTATTTATCTGGTCGCCAGCCTGTTAGCCATCGCTCTTCTCTTCCATCTATATATTGAATGTAACACTTGTAACAAGTTCCAAACTTAACAAGACAAACATCGTCCATAGATTTTGATGAAAAACTACTGCAAATACAACAACTGTTTAAAGATTCTCTATTAAGTAGTTTTTTAGATATCTTTATTCCATTTCTATCTATTTTTTCTTGATTGCTCTCAACATGTTTTATTTTTGAGTAGTATTCTTTTGTTTGTTGAAGAAAGTCTTTTTCGTTTTCTTCGGTCCAGTCCGCTCGTGGATCTTGTATTGCTTCTTTACCGTATTTATTTTGTATTGCTTTTTCAATTGCTGCTAAACGATTTAAGTTACTCATTGTCCCCACCAAATCTTTTCATTTCTACGATAGTTTTTTGCTTGACTAAATAATTCTTCTTTTATAAAATGATCATCTTTAAACTTGCAATAGTTGTTGGGAATCAAAGCATACTGCCCGTCAAACAAAGCAATCAAGTTTAGTGGCTTATGCTCTTGTGGGTGTCGATCAAATCCGCCACACCAGTCAACAATGACTCCAGTATGGCGACCTTTCCATTTTTCTTTATAATATTCTACTTCTAATCCTTCAAGGTAATCAGCATGCCAAGCTTCAATGTGTTCACCCATCGCTGTCCAGGGAATAAGTTTATTGTGATCTTTTTCTTCCCATTGCTTTGGTCCGTTTGCAAAATCTGAAATAGCTTGAAGCGGTAATCCTGACCAATGTGCTCCTGTTTCCAATAATACATGAGCCATTGGAATTTGTCCGTTGCGTGAATGTATACCGTGCCATAATCCATAAGTGTATCCTGGTGGCATACTTGGACCAAGATATTTATTATTTACCCAAATGTAAATATGATATGGAAGATTCGCATGTTTCATTTATTGTTCTATTAATTTATTGATTCCATAGTAAGTAGCACCGCTAGCCAAAACACCGCCAGCAAACCAAAGCCATTTATACTGAGGAGATTGTTTTTTAATGACCTTCTTTTGTTCTTCAATTACAAGATCTTTCTGCGCTACAATCTCGGTATATTCTTGATCAAGCGTTGTAATCCTTGCTTGTAGTAAATCTTTCTCAAGTTGGTACTGAGTACCTGCTTTGTCAAGCTGAAACTCCAACTCAAGATCGCATTCCATTTGTATTTGCTCGTATTGAGACAGTACCTCTGCCGATGCTGGAACACTAAGTAAAACGCCCTCAAATGGGGCGGGCTGATCTTCTGCAAGAATTGTAAACTCTTCGGCGTTAGCAGTCGAGAGCAAAACAAAAAACATTAAACTATTCAACATATTCTAATCCGTATGTTTGCTCAAAGCGTTTTATGATTAACTCTTTGTCTTGCTTGAACTCTTTTATTATAGTTTCTTTTTCTGTTTTTGTGAAATCTTTTATCTCAGCTTGACGTGCTTCGTACTTTAAAACCAACTCCTCTACTTCAATACGATAACGTTCAAGAGCTTCATCGCGCAGTCGCAACTCTTCAGTATGCAAATCTTGAAGAGTTGTTATTTGATTTTGTAGCGACTGTTCTATAACGTCATGAGTTTTAGTTATGTTATGCATATCATACCGCGATTTACCAAACACAACAAGAAGGAGAAGGACAAGTCCAATCTCCTTCCAGTGCTTTAGGCAGAATGATAATATTTTTTGTTGCACCAGCAAGCTACTCTAATCCTTTTAATTTAACAATAGCATCAATTACAGATTGACCACCGAGATAAAGACCGGAGATAACAACCCAATCTGCTGATTCTAAACTACCAAAAGCCATAAGTGCAGTGGCAGCGACCCAAACCAACAGTTTACGTGATGTTAGTTTTTCTAATCCCCTGTCTAATAAAGCTTCTTTTCTTTCTTCACTCATCATCTTTCACCTCTTTTATTTCACCCATGTCGCGTAAAACACTTGCAACATAAGCATCTGCTCTTTCCTTGCTTAAACCTTTAGTTGTTTGAATACACTTTGATTTACCTGCAAATGTTTTATAAAGACCTTTCTCAAAGCAATCTTTCTTTTTTTCTTTTTCTGCCATAAGCCTATCAAGCTCTTCTGCGATTATTTGTTTTAAAGTTGATTTATTAATTTTCATGGTCGGATTCCTTTGGATTCGTTTAAAGCTTCCATAAACTTCTCGTGTGCTGTACCGCTGCTATTAGATTGAAACAGTCGTCGTAATTCTGGTGGCAGCAACCAGCAAAATTCGAGGTCGAGGGTCGTCAGGTTCGTGCAGCCCTCCAGCACGTCTACGTTCTCCAGCGACCTGCAATCGCTGAGATAGAGTTTCGTCAGGCTCGTAAGCCCCTCCAACCCGTCTACGTTCTGCAGCGACCGGCAACTGTAGAGGTAGAGGGTCGTCAGGTTCGTGCATTCCTTTAGCCCGTCTACGTTCTGCAGCGACGAGCACATTTCGAGGTTGAGGGTCGTCAGGTTTGTAAGACCCTGGAGCCCGTCTACATTCTGCAGCGACTTACACCAGTAAGCGTCGAGGGTCGTCAGGTTCGGTAGGGACTTCAGCACGTCTACGTTCTCCAGCGACGTGCACCTTTCGAGGTCGAGGGTCGTCAGGTTCGTGAGTCCCTCTAATCCGTTTACGTTCTGCAGCTTCTTGCAAAAGCGGAGGTCTATTTGTTCTGTAATATTTAGTTCACTTAAGCCAGACAAGAAATCAACGTCTTGTATTTTTGACCTTGCAAACCGATCAATCACTTTTAGCTTTGCTAAGATCTGATCATTTTCTGTTGGAGCGTTAGTTTCAATATCGTCTTTGAGCGTAGAATAAAGCACTACTCCTTGTGCAAACTGCCAAGGATCTTCATGATCTAAAAACTCTAAAATCTTTCTAGCATATTGTTGATCTTCATTTTCTGTTAAAAACTTAACAACTTCTTCTTTGATTACTTGCTTTAACTTAGTTTTGGTTATTTTCATTTGGTGTTTTTTCCTCTTCTGGAGCAGGACATTCTTGCGGTAAATGTGATTTTAAATCTTGCTTATAATCTTCAATGTCTGGTTGTTCCCAAATGATCTGTGGGCAGTATTTTTCATGGTTTTTTTGATCTAACAAAAACTGCTCTAATGCAGAGACAGAATCCATAACTTGTTGCATATTATCTTCGGTGTATGAAGTCAAACAAAGTAAAAAATACAACATAACATTAGCTACCCGATATTAGATTTTCAATTCGGTTAAGAGCACCTTTCATATACTCAATATCTTTTTCTATTGAGATAATTTGTTTGGCGTTATCTTCAGATTCGCGTATTTTGGTTTCCAAAGATTCTATTGTTCTTTCTGCGTCCCCAAGATCGTTATGAAGTTCAGCCACCTTTACATTCATCGTCCAAACCCATCCCGCTAACGGAACTACCAAAATAGACATGATTAATGAAAAAACTTTCCATATATCATCTTTTGTAACTGTAGCCATAAAAATTGCTCCTATTGTTTTATTTTTGCAAAGTCGGCTTCTTTGTCAATAACGATCTGCATATCAACACAATCCTTCAAAGAATCAAGATGCGAGATCAACAAAACGTTTTTAAAATACACTTTAATTAGTTCTAAAATCCGAATAAACCCATCCATATTTTCAGCATCTAGCGCTGTTCCTGGTTCATCAAGTATAAACAGATCTGCTTTAGGCAAAGAAGACACACTAAGTAGCGATAATCTTATTGCTATCGCTGCCATTGTTTTTTCTGCACCAGAAGCCATTTCAATAGGTCTTTCGTCGTAAGCGGGGTGTTTAATGAAAATATCAAATTTATTTCCAGAACTATCAAAGAAAATTTCAAAGTCCACAATATTTGCTAGAATCTTTGCGATCTCTTCATTAATAACAGGAATTTTATTTTTAATAATGTCATACGAGATTCCGTTAGTATGCATACAGCGCATAAACAAATCGTAAGCCGTGAACTCACGTTGCAAGCGCAAATAAGATTCTTTGTCTTTTATAATGTTTTTAAGCGCTTCTTCACAAGAACCAACTTGTTTATAAAGTTGCAAAGTATCTCGCTCGCATCTTGAAAGCTTGTTTTTTTCATTTGATAAATCTTTTTCAATTTTTGATTTGTCTTGGATTAGTCGCTGAAGATTTTCGATTACTTCTTTGTTTTCTTCATAATAAGAAATTCGCTTTTCGATTTCTATCAACTCACTTTCAAATCTAGCTACACTTGTTTTGTTGCGCTCTCTTTCTAACTTGGCTGTAGAAATCTCAGCCTGCAAACTACGAGTAAGATTTACAATATTTTCGTATTGTTCAATTCGTTTGTTAATTGTACCAAGATCGTAGTTTGCAAATCTTAAGTTTGTTTGTTGTAATTCAGATTCAACAGAACCAGAAGACGCAACAGCAACGTGAGCATCTTTAATAAATCTACAAGTAGGAAAAGAATTACCACAAGGTATGCTGTTTAATAGTTTTTTCTTTTTATCGATATCTTGCAAATCACTCATTAAAGAATTTATTTTATCTTTTAATTTATTTGCTTCTTCTTTTTCGACGTGGATCGAGCTAATGTCGATCATCGAAACTAAAGCATTTGCTTTGGCTAGCTTTTCTTCTTTAAGTCCAATAGCACTTGACGCTTCTGTAATCTTTTCATTTACGCAAGACAAAAGGTATTTTGTTTCATTTTGCTTATTGACAAGTTGGGCAACATCGATAAAATCTGTTGGAGCAGATGCTATTTGATTTTTTAAATTGTTCAACTTTTCGTTAAGAACAGAAATTTTAATTTTCAACTCTTCGCACTTTGATTGATTTACCTCAGAGTCTTGCTTTGCCTTAGCTAACCTTTCTTCTGTTTCAGAAATCTCAACATCAAAATCTCTATCAGAGCATTTGTTAAGAAGAACTTTTGTATCACGCGAATCTTCTTTTGCTAATTTGAACTTTTGATCAAAAAACTCAAGATCCAAAAACTTTGCAATAATCTCTTTGCGCTTTGTTGAACCTTCATCGACAAAAGAAAATGCGCCGTGCTGAGAGGCAAGAGAAGACATAGAAAAATCTTCTATGGTGCCAAAGTGCTTGCGAATATTTGCGTCGGTTTGAGCCCGCGTGGTGCCGTTGAGAGAGGTAGTTTCTCCTGTGGTCTTGTCGTGCTCTTCAAAGTTTAGCTCAGTCTTTGCTTCTGTTATTTCTTCTTTCTTAACGCGACGAGTGTACTTAACAGATTGTCTGGTAATATAATAAACTTTATCTCCGATCTCAATCTCTAGTTCTCCGCGCCCATAGTCTCTATTTTGATTAATAACATTTAAATTCTTGCGCTCATTTTTCGAAGTCGTGTTGAAAAGTGTATAAAGCGCTGCGTCAATAACAGAACTTTTGCCACTAAAGTTCTTGCCAAAAATTCCGATAATCCCAGAGAGACTGTCAAAATTAATGTTGTTATCTTCTCCATAATTAAAAAGATTGTCCCATTTAAAGTTGTTGATTTTCCAGTTGACATTTCTTGAAACCTCTTCGTTGTCTTCTACAATTTTATTATACTTACGATTTAGTTCGTAAATAGACTCAAGAGTATCTTCATCGATCTGATAATCCTTAAGGTACTCTGAAATAAGTTCTTCTTGTACGTTTATGTCGCGTAGGTTCTCGCAATACAAATCTCCAGCAATTTCTTCAACGGAACCACGAGAACCAGCAGCACGGTTGAGAAAAGTAACACTTTCAGGCTTGTATTTATGTTTTGCAACATCAAGCGCTTTACGCATAACGTCGAGAGGCAAATTATTTTCACTTACCAAACGCAAACGAGCGCCACTTGGGACGCTTGTTTTTCTTGGTATCTTGCCAGTTGGAGTTAGCGTAATAGTAAAAAATGGCTTTGGATTATTAAAAACAATATGATCAACATTCCAATCATTTTTAGATTTTATGTTCCAAAGCAACAAGCCTTTATCGTTGCTCTCTCCGTGATTTTGCTGAACGGTAGAGCCAGCATACCAAACTCGTTTTGTTTTATCCAGCGCCTGACAACGATGAATGTCGCCAAGCATAGCAAAATCAAAATCGTTAAAAATAGATATATCGTCTTCGCCGTTTACCATTTCCCAATCAGCATCGGTTTTACAACCGCTGATAGAGCCATGATAAAGCGCTATGTTGATTTTTGATGAATCTGTTGGTTGCGTCCAATTATCTCTATCAAAAACAGAAAGTACATTTAAACATAAATCATTATTTAAATGTACTTCACCGGAGTTTTTAAGCAAATGAAGATGAGGAAGATTTAATGCCTCAACGATTGGAGTAATCGCATCTTGGCGGTTACTGTTCTTAAGATTGCCATCGTGGTTACCAAGAATAATATAAGTTGGCGCAATTAAAGAAAGATTGCGAAAAAAATCAGAGCACATATCAACAAACTCAGGAGAAATTTGAGTTTTAGTATGTGCGATATCTCCACAGTGAACAATATAATCTACTTTATTTTCTCTAAGAGAATCGTAAATTTGTTCAAATATTTCTTTGTATTCTTGATGGTATTTTAAATTTTTAATATGAGTATCAGCAATATGAGCGATCTTCATTCAGCACCCTGGACATTATCTCCGATAAGCTTCTGGTTTAAATAGTCAGCATTGTTTTCAACCAGCATCTCTACATAAGCATCATATGTTTCTTCTTCTATATCCTGTAGAGGGACCGAAATAACATTTGGCTTAACGCTTTCAATACGCGAACGCTCGTATACAATATCAAAAACTAATCCAGCAGCCGCATGTCCCATGAAAAAAGAGATAACAACAACAGCAAAATAAAACACTCTATCAAAAAGAAGACTTTTCATCTCTTACCTCCATAAATAATATAACTTATTATTGAGGCGATGTCAAGGAGTCTATCTTTTGAATTCCTGCTCCGTAAAGGATTTTATTCAAAATTTTAAGCAGCTGTTCTTCGCTTTCAACACCATTAGCTATTAGTGTTGCTTCTGGCTGTCTTTGATAATCGGACACAACTTTATTTATACCATCTTCAACAATTTCTTGATATAAATTGTATGCAACTGACCATTCTAGAGCAATTACTTGTGCTTGAAGATCTTCATCGCCCCCAGGAAGGTCAGCATAGCGCATTTCAATATCGCCGCTATTAGATGGCCATTTTCCAGTATCTCCGAATACAAAATCTCTTAGATCTGAAATATTTTTGACATCATTTTTCAAAATATTTTCAATAACCCACTCCTTATACTGCTCTTTAGTGTCAAAAGAATTTGGCATAACAAGGTTATCTGGTATTTGATCGTAATCTATATATGCAATGCCGCCTGGAGCTTGTGTAGTGACATGCGCTCTTCTGTAATTTAACCGACCAGAGTCAACTAATTGATCAATATGATTCCATAGAACTTCTACAGTTTCATCATTTGTTAAGTCGTCAAAAGCTTCAGCATTTATATTTCCATAGAAATCGTAGGCTTGGACTTGTGAAAGGTCAGGTGGTCCATCAGAAACTGCAAACGTCATACGCGGCTTCGAATCAGTTGCCATCATTTCTATTGCACTTTCTGGATCATCGGCAATAACGTTTATGTGATTAAAAATATCAGTACCTTGAGATAATGCTGACGCCAGCAACCCAGCTATAATTGCTTTTGTACCTCTTGTTTCTCTTCCGATTCTGTCTTTGATTTTTTGTATCGTTGCTCTCGCAAGATTTTCTTTTGACTCACCAGTTTCTTCAGAGTCGATACGATCAGCGAGTTTGGAAAAAAATCTTTTGACCATGTTAACATCTGGTTGCTCTGATTCGGAAAGTGTATTTAAAAAGTCCACAAGTTCATCTGCAATTTTAGATGATGGATCGGATGATGGACCACCTGATGGATCACCCATTCCATGCACTTCAACTACTTGTTCTTTATCTGGAACTTGAAGAACTTTCGGTGGAGAAGCTAATCTTAAAAATTCAGCAGTTTCTTTGGGAGATAATGTGTTGATTTCCGAAGAAAAAGAGCCGTTTTGTTCTTTCAAAAAAGCATTCACTTCTTCTTTAATAATTTGTTTTAATCTTGTTTTTGTTATTAACATTTTCATGCTCCTTGCAAATATTTATCTTCTATAAGTTTTTTTAAGTAATACCGAACCCATACATTTTCAAAAGTGTTGATAGTTGGATCAAAAAAATCTTTTAGAGGATATGTGTCATCCTCGTTTGTACCATCTGGGTGAACAAAAGAACCGTTCATGGGCGCCGAGAGCGATTCAATAAGCGATAAATATGCAGGAATAAAACTTTCTATATCTTCTTTTGTTTGTATTTCTGATGCTTTTTTGCGAAGTTCTTTTATTTGTTTTATTTTTTCAGGCGTTTCATCACGAAATACATTTCCCCAATCAGGGTCTTCATCTGTGGTCAACAATTCAAAAAAAGATCGCTTTAAGTCTTTAACGGCAAGATTTTCTGCTTCGGCGTAAATGTCTTCAATGGCTAAAGGCGCAAGTTCGTATCCTTGCTCTACAGTATCTGGATCATCATTTGTTATTAGTTTATAAACTTGTTGTGCGTATGGATCGGCAGCTTCTTTTAAAAACTTGCGCCAATTTTCAAATAGTAATTTCATTTATAGTCCCTTTATATTGCTAATAACAAGTTTCTCAATAAATAGTCGTCATTATCAATAAAAGTAGCTTGTTTTTTACGTTGGTTAAAAACCTCTCTTGGCATCTCACCAACGTCTTCATAGCCTGTAGTATCTATTTTATATAGTTCAATATCATATTGAAGAAGCGTCTTAATAATCTTTTGCTCTTTTTTGCTTGCATCAGCATCGAGCGCCAGATAGACGGGCGTGTCGTTAAGAACGATCTTTCGTACAAGTTTGGAGTTTGCTTGGATTGTTGAACCCAATAAAGGTATAGCGTTTCCTGCGATAATAGCATCAAATACTCCTTCGGTTATTGTTAGGTCTTTGTTCCAGTTTACATATAGTTCATTAAAAATAATGTTTTTAGATGCTCTTGGGTTTTTATATCGATAAGAAGAGTTATTGTAAGTTCTACCAACAAAATAGTTAATATCCCCATCATTATCAAATGACGGAATAATAATTCTTTTGTAGTATTCTCCAGTATTGCAATAGCCAATCTTCCAGCGCAAAATATCTGCATCCGATACACCACGCTTGCGAAGATAATTGTACGCCGGATAAGCAACTGTAGGCAGTTTTTTACTAGCTAATGTGTCGAACTCTGGTGGTAACATTAGCTTTTGTTTTACTTCCGGCTCTGGCTCGCTAAACAAATCCGAAAAGCGATCAAGATCTATACGATTAGTAATTTGATCCCATTTCTGTAGTAAAGTAAATGAGCCAAATCTACGTATAATACGACGGATGTTACGACCACGGTAATCGCAAATCCAGCATTTAAAAAAGTTTTTGTCTATATTGATAGACAGTTTATTTTTATGGTGGTTGCACACCGGGCATCCAAAAAGATATTCCGCTCCGTTCTGCTGATAATATCCTAATGTTTGGTGCAGTATGCTGATAGCTTCTGTTTTATTCACAAATACAAGATAACATGACGTAAGCTATTAATCAACCCTCTTTTGCAAAGTTCCAGACAGTAAATCCATTATTGGTAAGACAACCCCCCAACTTTTATTTTGGTTTCTCATGTGGTGATTCCAGTGCCACCAAAAAACTTTTTTAGCTACTGCTGGATATCTATGGACAAAGTTGTGAATTAAAATAAATAAAACACCGTAAGTAACAAGAGCAGAATAAAAGAAAGGACTGAAAAAAGCAATTGGCAGATGAGCAAGCAAAATAAATGGTATACCAATCATTTCGACTTTTGATATTTTAGAATCAAAAAAATCGTTATGTCTTGCAGTCAAGTGGTGCTCTCGCAAGTGAAATGAAAATAATGAATCTTTCTTTTTGCCAAATTCGTGAAATAAATAACGATGAACTGCATACTCAAATGTGTTAGCATACAAGATGCCAAGAGCAAAAAGAACTATTTCCATTATTTATCTCCTATTGTTTGGTTAGCTCGTACCCTGCCTTAGCAATTACGATTGCATCTGCTCTGTCAAATGATTCTGGTTTTGGATTACCAGATTTAGTGTATTCAACACTAAAAGACTCTTCTGTTTCTAAAAGATGCTCTAAAACAACTAATTTTGCTTTTTCGCCTTTTGGAACTTTAATGTCGCAAAGTTTCCGTGCTTGACTCGCACCTATATATTCAGGCTGCATTTCAAAAATCTCATACACCATCCAAGATACGATACCGTTGAATCTTTGTAATGATGCCATTGTTTTTGCAGATGAGCCTCCAGAATTAAAAAATGTAAAAGGTTGCTCGATGTAGATTCTATCAAATTTATCATATTGTTCGTAAATGTCAAGAATTTTACTTTTTATATGAATTGACTTAGCAAAAACATCTTTGTATTTACGCAGATCTATTGAGTCATAACTGATTAGCTTACCGTTATTTACAATCGCAAAACCAGTTATGCTTGTGCTTATATCTATACCCAAAATCATATATCTAACTTTAATTTAAATGTCAAGTCTTCGTCTTCTTTTTTGCGAACAGGATTAGACAAAGTTGCTACGCCAATAAGATTTTGTTTGTCGTCGTAGATAGCTACGCGAGAAACATAAACTTGTCGCTCAAAAGAAGCGCTGTAATCAGTATAACTTGAAGACGCAAAATTGTATATTCTTCTTGAATTGTTTTCTAAATAAATCTGAGAAGAAGTTTGTTCGACTAAACTTTGATTATACTCGATGTAAGTTGGGTTATTGGAATAATTGACTTCTCCGCGTCTAGCATGCGCGAACATCGTCATAACTTGAATGTCGTTAGTGCCTTCGAAAGATAAGCGAGAAGAAGCAGTTAAATAAGAAGCACCAGCAGTAGATGTGCTAACATTATCATGCGCTCCTGCTCCCCAATAAATCCAAGATGGATTTTTTGGTCCCGCGCCAGCTTCCAAAGAGATTGTCTGCGAACTTAATGCCCAAGAGCCAGTTAGCAATATAAATCCTTCGTTATATAAAACAACACCAGCTACTGAACCAGAGCCAGTAGAACCAACAGGACCAGTTTGTATTAACTCTCCATTTTGTTTTGTATCTTCTAATGTTCCAATTAGCGAGCCAGTAAAATACCAGTCTAACCTAACAGACCCTGGATTTATTTTCTGTCCGTAGAAAATAGAAGGAATCGATGTTAAATTTATAGTTTGGTTTGCTTTATCTCCATAAGAAGAAGAAACTTTATAATGCTCGCTGATAGCGCCATAAAAATTTAATCTATTCTTCAGAGCATAAAAATGCGGATAAACAGGGGTAGTTTGAAAAGTCAATCCTGTGTCTGGATTAGTAGCAGTATTTCTTTGCCCTGCTGTTGCCATGAACTCGCGAGTAATAGACGCAGATAAAGGATAGCTGCCAGAAATCACAGTGCCGTAAGCATCTGTTGCTTTTGAACCGCTTAAAGCAAATCCAGAACTTTGTTTATAAGTAAAAGGATAAATAAATGGATTTGTCCCATCGGCGCGATCAGTATTAATTTCATGCAAACTAATGTGACCAGATGGAACATTATCCGCTTGGGCACTAAACGCGCCAGACTGCGAAGGCTTATCGTTGTAGTAGATATTGCTATCAAAAATGAAGAACTCACTTTTTGGGTAAGTTCTCATTGTGTTTAGTATGATGTCATTTTCACCAAACTTTTTAAGGGACATTTTAGTAGTCCAATCTAACTCGTAGTGTTATCTCGTTTGTTGGGTCTTTGCGTAGCGGTTCTGAAAGTTTAGCAACTGCTAGTAATTCGTTTTGAGAGCTATAAAGACCGATTGTTGTAATATAAGCAACTGGAGTATCAGTAGCAACGTTTTTAACTCTGATTGTGCTAGCCGATAAATAAGTTGGGTTTGACGAGTGGTTATATTTATTATGCGGAACGCGGCAGAAATAAATAGTTGAGTTGATTTCTGTTGTGTTGTTAAAGCTAATGTTTTGAACTCTGTGGCGAAGGGCATCGCAAGCACCCGTAATTGAAGACGAAACAAAAACCTGAGCAACTGATTTGGTTCCTGCGGACTCTGATAAGAAATCTGTCATAACATCAAACGAAGATGTAGAAAGAACCGCAATACCTGCCTGATAAAAGACTAGTCCACGAACAACGTTATCAGAAGAATAAAGAAGACCATAATCTCCACCAAACGTATTAGTAGTTCCACCAGTATCGGAAGCAGAAACATCGGTAAGGACTTTAGTGCCAGCAAAAGGAGTTGCCCAAGAACCAGTGCCCAATGTAATGCTAACGGAACCTTTCTTAATTTGATCTTTGGTAATTAAGCGAGAGAAGTTGAGGAAGAAAGATTCCTGCATCGCTCCAACTTCATCAAGTGCTAAATCAAGCTCAAATTTACGGACAGTGTTGGTCGAGCCAGTATAACCTAAAAGAACCTGAGAGAACTGGTTATACATGTTAATCTTTTTGGCTTCCAAAGTAACACCAGGAGATCCAGAAAGAGGAGAAGCTTCATCGTATCCAATAGAAATATCAAAAATGTGGTTTGCAGAAGAAGATAAATAAGGATAGTCATAAACAGATTGGAACTGCCCATGAGTATAGTTTTTAATGTTATCTTCACTTGGGAATGTTCCATAAGTACCGCTAATAATCGTTCCTGTTAGTGGGATCGACTCGTGAAGTAGCGTTCTTGTTGTCGTAACGTCTTGAGTGAGATCTAAGATCTCATAGTTTGTAACTGCCATTTATATTCTCCAATTCCTTTATGATATTCTGGCTATTCTAACGGGGATCTGAATTTGTGCTCCAGTGGTTCCGCCCTGCACATACACTGTTGTATCAATATAATCAATCGTATTGCTTCCAAAACTTTGGTTTACTGAACCGTAAAGAGTATATTCTGGGTCTAATCCGGCTTTGACCGTAAAAGCAACAGCACCAGCAACTCCTCGTGGTCCCCCAATTGCAGAATATGTTTCTTCTGTATTGTTGGAATCTGAAGTGTAGACGACACCATTTGGAATAACGTTAACTCTAGCTGCCGCATAGTTTTCTAAACCGATAGAAATAGAAGTAGCTGGAGCGGAATCAAGAGTAAAAGAAATATTTAAACCATTGTTATCGGCAGTATTGTTAAAAACATTATCCACGCCAGAAGAGCCAAGTACAGAACCTATAAAACGACTATCATAAAATACGTAGAAAAATCTATCAATTAAATTATTGTTTGTTAAATAACTTGTTCTATTCGTAGATGAGCCAACAGGTACATTGCCGAATCCAGTATCTAATCCAGTCTCCAGAAGAACATATCTACCAGTAGAAGTTCCATTAAGGTTATCAGTCGATCCGCTAGCTCTCAATACAGAGCCGATATTTAAACTTGTTGTATCTTTACTTGTGTCTGTTAGATAAAATAAGCTTGAAGCAGGGGAAGAACCCTTTCTAGCAATACCAGTACCAATACCAGCTAATTCATTGGTCTTCATTGTTGGAAGGTAAAGTAAGTCTGTAGCTGTATTTGGTAGTAGTCCGTAGTTAATTCCAGCGTTAACTTGCGTAAACGCTTCAAAAATTGGCGTCTGCAAAATCGTAAGGTCATAATATGCAGAGCCAGAAGGATGAGTTTTATCGTATAGTGAATAATCAATCTCATCGTCGCCTAGTGCGAACTTGGTAACTCTAAAGTCACCCTGCGCCATACGACGGCGACCTGTCTCAGTTAAGACAGCATCTAAAATAATGTCGCCAGAATTATCTAAAAAAGCCATAAGTGTTCCTCTTTTTATTAAATAGTTTTGCTTTTCTTTATTAACTGTTCAATCTATAAGTAATGTTTAAATCGATTTTTCGTCCAGTCTTTTTAGATGTTAAACGAATTTTAAATGTTTTATCCCAGATTAAATCATCAGCAGTTCCAATAATCAAATTTGCTTTTTGATTTTGTGCTTCATCGCTAAAGTCTATGTTTGTTGTGTCTAAAGCAACTTGGCTTAAGTTTGGTTGTAGTTGGAATACTTTTTTGAATTCTTTTGATGGGTTATTAAATATTTTTTGATCTAACTCTGATTCAAAAATAATATTATATACAGCAAAGTAATAACCACCATCATTAATTAGTTCTGCTTCGTAAATATCTGTTGTATGAGAAAGCACTCTTTGTTCGTTTAAAACTCTAAACAAATAATAGTATTTTTTATTTGTTTTAACTGTATCCTCAAAAAAATCTTTTGTGTAAGTTGCATCTTGATTTTCGATTTTTAAGTCTAAAGTTGCAATTAAATTTTGATCAAAATCTGTTATCGCCATTGGTCTGTCTTCAAGACGATAAATTTCTATGTATCTTGGTTTTGAAATACTTTGTTTTCTGATAATAGACGTTTCTAGTATATCATTTGCATTTAGATAATTTTGTTTATAAGTATTATCATCGTTGCTAATCGTAGATGGAAAATGACGATTATTAAATACACCATAAGTAAAATCAAATCCAAGTTTTTGAGATTGATTGATATTTTGGAATGGGACAACATCCAACTCATTACCTGGGTGTTCTAATACTCGTAGTGTTTTAGAATAAACTGGAATCTCAATAATCTTCATTACTGGCTGGTAAGATAAATTAAAATCTGCGACGTATTTAAAATCTGAGTATATTTGAGCATTGGTGCCATAGCCTCCCCCCGCTTGTTTATCAAATGAATCATTATTGTCACTATCATAAAGTTCGTCTGTTGCTTCATCGGTGCTTGGAGTGTACATTTCTAAGGCATACTGATCAGAAGAATTAGTAAATCCCAAATCTCGACTTAATAGTAAGTTTGAATATTGGTATTCGATTCCAAATGATAATACATAATAATATACGTTGTATGTGTAATCAGTGTTGTATTTAATTTGGTTATCAATAAATTCAAATGTTTCTTTTAAATCAGAATTTATAAACCAATAATTTTGTAAAGTGTTTTGAGTATTAGCATCGCCAGAACCGGCACCACCTATTTTCTCTACTCTATAGGCTATGACTTCTGTATGTCTTTCGGTATCGGAATACAAATCACTAAAATCATTTATGTCGATGTTTGCTGGATTTTTAAGAAAATCTAATCCACCTTTAAGAGTTTTTGACGATACAATCGTGTTAATGTGTCGGTAAATTCCGCCAGATTCATTTGCGGAAGCTCTGTATGGGTCACTACCACCAACAAATAAACATCCAATATCATTACTTTCAAAATTTCTGTAAGCGTAAGTTAGCATCGAAATGTAGTCTATTTCTCTTAAAGTTGTTGTTACCGCTTCGCTTGCCTTGCTGATACCATCACTAAGCGAGCCAGTATAATATTCTTTATTGAGGACAAACGAAGATTGCTGTGGAGTCAAGCCTTCTATTTCGCCAGAAAAAGATTTATAAAGCAATTTTATTAATTTAGAAGAAAACTTATTATTTTCTATTTCTTGACCTATTTCGCCCTTTGGTTTACCAGGAAATGAGATCTTAACATAATAAGGTAGCTTGCTTTCTTGTACTCCAAGATTGTTTAGATTTGTGTTTGCATTATGATCAAACAATACATTTCTTAATTTGTCTTCTGTCCAAGAAATTGTTGAACTAGACAAAGGAGCACTAAAAACAGCAGATTGCAAATAATCAACAGATAAATTGGTGTTCTTGCTGATTAATGTTTGATTTGTTTCTTGCTCTGCTTTCGGAATATCTTCTGGTAAGTTCTTGGCATTAAAAACAAATAGCTCATTTATAGCGGGATATGTATTTTCTCTTGAAATGTAATTGATCAATTCTTCAGGATATATTGCAGAAATGTCTTCTTGTTTTTCCCACCTTGAAAGATCTTTCATTATTGTATAACTTGGCATCTGAAGTTCAGATGTGTATTGACCAACAGTATCTTGATAAAATGGAGAGTATTGTTGATAGCTGTATCCTATTTCTATTACGTCTGTAGCATAGTCGCTTGTTAGCTTGGTTTCTTCTATTTTAGAATAAGGCATCGATATACTAAGATTCATATTTCTTAAAATAACTTCATTATAAACTGGTGTATAAGTTTTTTTACCGTATGTCCCGCCAAGCCAGATAGCTTTCCAATCATCATCATTACGAACTCTTTCATCGTCACCAGTTACACGAACAGCAAAAACTTTATTTGGGTTCAATACAGATTCATTTAAAGTTACAGAACCCGACACAACATCAGAAAATACTTTATTAAATGGAGGGTATCTTAAATTTTCTGAACTTAGCGAATCAAATTTTAAAACAGTGCCCTCATCGGATGCAACAGATGTCCAGTTACCACCATTGAGTGTTCTAAAAGCGTCAGAAGAGCCAGAAAGTAAGTCGCTACTGATGATTTTAGTTTCAATAGAATTCATTAATAAGTTCCTGTTGAGGTGCTGGTCGTAGGTGATACACTAACCGAAGTTGATGTTGAAACAGTTGTGGTCGTTGTAGCGGCTTGTCCAGCTAAAGCAGACTGCGTTTTTTCTTTCATTGGCGTTGTTTTGTTAAATCTAAAAGTTACTTCTTCTGAAGTTGGAGAAAAATTGTACATCTCGTTAGTATAAGTATCTATAAAGTTAGTAAAGTTTTCTTCAAAAGTTTCATTTGCCCACTTATTTTGTATGGCTGTAGTTTCTGCTTCAGAGTATTGCACGTCGAAACCAACAAGCATGTCAAAGATATCATTTGGGTCACTTACGTTTGGCTCTGTATTTTCGTTTGCGAATGTTGGTCTAGCAGTACCACCGTTTTCTGCTGACAGATAATAATAACCGTCTTCAACTATGCTTGTTATTCCAAATATTCCTTGTTGAAAAGTGACTTTAACTAAATAAGAGCCAACATCTGATGTGTTTCCAGATACTAAATTATAATCAATATTTGTATTATTGGAATTCATTTGTAAAACTACAGTCCCAGATGATGATGTTTTTGCTTCGTCGGCACTATCATATGTACCATATGCAATTAACGAATTATATGCAAAGCTAAAATTATTTCCATCTATCAAATTAGAATCTGCTATAGAGCCGTTAATATAGGCAACTTTCCAAACTTGATAAAAGCTATTAACTATGTCAGCCGTATCTGACGTTGCTAAATTGCCAATTTTTATTTTCGAATTGCCTGATTCTATTTCACTGGTGGCAGTTTGAGTGGTGCTTCTGGTGGCAGTTTGAGTGGTGCTTCTGGTGGCAGTTTGAGTGGTGCTTCTGGTGGCAGTTTGAGTGGTGCTTCTGGTGGCAGTTTGAGTGGTGCTTGTAGATTGTTCTTTCAAAGCTTCAGTGGCTGCGGTAGATGGAACTATCGGCATTTTAATAACTCCTCACAACTGTTTGGGTAGCAATAGCCATTTGGCTTGTAACTGTTTGAGTCGTAGTCGCACTAGTGGTGCCAGCTATCGCGCTCGTAGTTCCAATATCTGTAAATTGTTTTAAACTAGAGCTACTGCTTGAGTTTAAAGTTGCAATATCAGAAGCTGTTGATAACAGTTTGGTTCCTGTCTCTAACTTACTTTGGTTTAATCTTTCGGTTAGTTTATCTTTTGACTCTGTTGTGTCAGCTGATGTTTCAAAAATGGGATCATCTGAGAAAGTAAAAGATTTTGAAACAGATAGCCCAGCATTGCCTCCTATTCTAACAGATAATGCAGAACTACTATCAATATTTGGATTGTTTATTTTTGTGTTATTCGTTTGATCAGAAACTAAAGAATAATCTTTTCCTTGGTCTTTCGAAACAACAGCACCGAGAGCTTCAAAAAACAAAATAGACTGCAAAGAAGAATTATCCGATTGTGAGCCATCTGCAAATAATTTTTGAGATGTTTTTGCTATTTTCGCCTCACTACTTCCTCTTTCATATTCTACACCGTTTACTGTTATTGTCTTTTGGCGGAAAGCAGTGCTTTCTAAAGATACTGTCTGATCTATAGATTCAGGATTTAATACATTTGATAAATTAGCGGTTATTGGCATTTTATTCAGTTGTCCTTTCTGCTGTTTTCTCCGTTGATGTTAATTCTGACTCTGACTCTGACTCTGGCGGAACAAAAGTGGTAGTAAGTTGGAACCCATTCCTTAAAATTGTTTTATCTTCAGTGATTGCCGCGTTGAAAAGCGCCACTACAAATTCAAAATTATTTACTACAGTTGAAAATTTATCTTGAAATGATTCAATCGCTTCAAGATTTCCGTTGATTGGATTTATTGTTTGTGAAATTTGAAGTGCTTTTTCAGTAACTTTCTCTATATCATTATCAAATAAGTTGTAGTATAAATCAAGAATCATACAATACATAAATGGGGCGGTGTACCACGGAGCAGAACTTGGCTTATCTTGATATTGTGCCGAAGCTGATTCTCTAAAAAATCTGTTAAATTTTCCAAGATTTTCGTTAAATGCACCATTATCGCTTGCATAATCATAATATTGTTGTAATTCCTCTGATGTATCTTGGAGTTTTTGTAGTATTGTGTTTGCAATTGTTGCTGTGCGATCTTTTATAACAACTTGGAAAGATAGAATAGGAGTATCATTTATGTTTTTTGCGTAATCAAGAATCTCAAACGACATTAGACGATAGTTTTTAATCGCTAAATCATCTACTCCGTTTAAACTTGGATCTAAATACTGACGGTATATAACGCTACTTGCGTACCCAAAAAGATATCCATACGTACCAGGATAATCAGAAATTGTTGTTGTTCCATCAGAATTAACTATTTCAACTGTTCCTTGTAATTCTTCATCCGAATAATAATAAGGAGTTCCAGAATAATTTGTATCGCTCGTAAACTGCTTTAGATAATACGATATTGCTTGCTGTGTGGAGTCGTCTTGATTTAACTGATCTCTAGCATAAATCTTTTCTGATATAGGATAAGCTGAGCCAGTTGCGAAAGAAGAACCGTAAATTGCTTTTAAAGAAGAATCCGAATCGTTAGTTTCGTATCGATAAACCCAACAAGACTCAACAAAAAATGTATTGAAATCTATTTCAATGCCATAGTTTTTTAGTTTATTTACATTTAAAATTTTTGAGATATTTGAAGTTCTTTGCAGCGCTTTTTCATAGTCAAAATATATTCTTCCAAAAATAACGTGCGAGGGAACGTCGTAAGATGTATCAGCACATTCATACATTGACAACTGAGAATCGGTATAAATGTAAGTGTCTGTTAAGTCTGTGTCGTGAATATTATTAGGTTCTGCTTCCGATGTATCACCTATTTCTCTTAAGTCACTTATTTTAGAATCATAAAGAACTTGTTTTATTAATTTAGCATTCTGTTGAACTGAATTGTTTGATAATACCAGTCTTTTTCTATAGTTTTTATAAAACTTGCCGATTGGCTTTGCGGGGGACTTATCTGGATAAACTCTTGCGATTTGATTTAGCTGAATTAATAAATCCGCACTCTCACCGTATGTTGCGAGAACAGACGAAACATTATCCATAATATCTTTTAGTTTTGAATAGCGCTCGCCTTGTTCGTAAAAAGATTGATATTCATCAAGTAGATTTTGAAATTTATCAACAACTTGTTGGTGTGTAATAGTTTCAGTTTTATAAGCAGAGCCGTTTAAAGAAATCAAAGGTGTTTCGCTGTAAAGATTACCTTCTGCATCCAAGTATTCCGCTTTGGCTCCGCTGGACAACCCACTATCATTAAAAATGGACTCATACGATACTTCACTTGTTTGAAAATCAAGAAGCTGTAAATTATCCATTTGTTCTGGAAATGTGTCTTCGCTATATTCATACACACTGCTAAAAGCAATAATCTGTAAAGAAGCGACATTGCTCCAACCGTCTAATTTTATATACATTTGTTTGTCAAGATTAATTGATTGAGAAAAATCATATTTTCTGATTTCATTCCCCGATTCGTCATACGCGATATTAGAATCACTTGAAATTTCAATTTGTGTTAGAAAAATAGGAGTTGGTGCGTCGGCAGATCCAGAAGAGTAATAAACCATAAAAGGATTTATTTCTTTGCTTATTACTGATTGATATAAACTATCGCCGTTTGAGCCAGTTTGGCTAATTCTTCCATCGACTGACGACATAAAAACCGCAACATAATAGTACAAAGAATCATTCAGAATACTGGCAATCGAATCTTTATCTTGCTTAATTTCGCCATCATCATAAAAATACGCATCGTCATAATTGCTAATAAAAATAGAACCGTTTATCGTAAGCGAAAGATCGTCTTGTAGTTCCATTTTTTCAATATAAGGTGCTGGAAGGTATTTTCCAGTATTATTAATGATGTCGCCCGTTAGCGTTAAGTCTGACATATCTCAGGCTCCGTTCTCGATCCGTAAATATCGTAAAATGCTTCTTCTTGAGCTTGCTGGTCGCAGTCAAAATCTAAATCAATATAATAGCTTTCTTTATTAAAGATTTCTGCTCCTTTGCAAGCAAGTCTTTGTTCAACTTCACTATCTAAGAGAGTGTCAAAATAATACTCAACGCTATCAGTTGTTATTTCATCAACTGGTAAAACTTGGGCAACTTCTGACATTAGAAAGCCGTTTTGTATTTGTGGTATTTCTTTTCTGAAAAACTTACGCTCCAGTTGTTCTCTTGAGCCAGCAGCCGAAGATGATAATATTAAAAATACTTCAATATCAAAATTTTGTGTAAGGTTTTCTGTGTTTAGCTCTTCAATATAAAACAAAGGATCATCAGATACAAGTTTTAAAACTTTTTGATCTATAAATTGATTTGAATAAGAGTTCAATTCTCGTAGTTCTCGTGCGCGTAAATTAAAGATAGGTTCCGATACTTGTATTGAATAATTTGCATCTATGTTTAATTGCGGAATCTTTGTGTCGTTTACAGTATCACTCTGCGTTGAAGAAGAAATCTGATTTTGTAAAGCAACGATCTTCCAAGCAGGAGTATAGTTTGTTTCTCCATCTAAAAAGGCGTCACCAATCTGAGAATCAAACTTAAAAATATCAGACGCTGGAACTTTAGATCTTGAAGACGGAGTTAGTTTGTCGTTTGGATTTGGCTCCTCGCCAACTGACGTTTTTAATGTTTCTTCAACGTCTCTAAAGAGCACAAGAGATTCAATATACTGCGTTTCATTTTTTATACGAGCATGTACATCATTTTGTTTTTCTGACGCGCTAGAATAGGCATAGCGACGGTCATAAAGCACATTATCGTCATAGAAAGCATAATGAGTTGGCTTAAACTTGCCAACTGATAGAAGATAGTGCCCATAGGAGGTAAGTTTTAAATCAAAAACCTGTTCTTTTTTGTTTACAAACTTCGCCATTTACTATCCTTGATCATCTTCTTTATACAGTACATCAGCGCTGATTTTAATTGTCTCTACAAAAGATACATAGTCATAAGGCCAATTGTACTCTAACTTGTAAGTGTCTTTTGACAAATCATCTTTGTTTTTCTGAGTTTCATTTTTAGCTGCGTTTGTCTGAGAAGACGGAGTAGAGGAGCCAGCCTGAGATGGTATTAAATCTGCATATTTTGCTTGGCTTCTTTGTTTTACTTTAAAAACCATCCATCGAGTGTTTGAATTATTTATATCGTCAGCAGTTAGTAATTCATTGTCACCAAGAGTATGAGCAGTAGAAGAAACTGTTTTTGTTATCTTCTTATAGTTTCTTGGTGCCAAGTTCTGCCAAATGTAATTTAAATCATCTTTATCAAACTTGTATTCAAACTCAAAGTAATACATTACCATTGGATCTGCATCTGGATTATTTAAGAAATCAAATTGAGGTGGTAGAATGTATTGTTGCATTGCTTCAACTTGTCTTCTGATGGACTCGCCCGCGTAATCAAGGGAGTCTCCCTCTGACGATCCTATTGCGCTTTGCAAGCTAGCTTCGATTCTTGCTTGATCAATCTCAAAGAATGTTTTTGTTGCGCCACTAGATTCTTCTTGGTAAGGAACTGCAACAATAGCTTCTTTAATTGTTTTGCTTTCAGCTAACTGACCAAGCTTAACTGAAACATTTTCTTCTGTAAAGTTTATAACGTCAGTAAGCGGCTTCATTGTCTGGAACATATTGTTTCCGTTTCCAGCAGCATCATTTTTATTGTAGATACTGTTGTTGTCAATAACGTCATAATGCCCGCGTAGCCAATCAGAAGGAATATCGCCAATTTCTAAGAAGATTCCTTTTGTCTCATCTGGTTCCACCACACCAAACTGATGCCAAATGCCTCGTGGAGCCGAATGAGATGCATAAGTTGGAACCGAGAAAGTTGAATTTGCATCTGTAATTGGTCTAACACCTTTGTTGTTGAAGTTAGGCATTGGAGTTTCCATTTTTGGCTGGATAACCCAACGCGAGCCAACATACTCGTCTTCAGATAGTACTTCGTTGCCAAAGTTATCGGTTCTAACTTTCTGGATTCTTTCAACGCCAAATGATGCAATACTTGCGCTTAATTGCATCGCGTTAGCATTAACGTTTTTGCCGTCGTAAATTAAATCACCGTATGTTGCAGAGCTACCAGAGAAAGCTATGTTTCCGCTAAGGGTTCCAATCAACTGCGTACCTGTCCAGTTAGTGATGTTTGGTCCACTTGGGACAGAAGAAGCTGATGGACCTGGATCACATCTCCAATACTTTGTTTTTGCTTCTGAAAGAATCTTTTCAAGATCGTAAGATTCGCCAGCATTTGGCTCGAAAACAATATCAAGCCAAGCTTCACCGTTGTAATAAGGGGGCGTATAGGACCAGTTAAATCCGTTTAGCGAATCTATTGGGTGAGATGCTGTAATATAAGATCCAGAAGCTTCTCCTAAATCTGGTCTACCTGCTATCGGAGGACCGAAAGCGCTTGGACGACTGTAAAGAGTGAACGACTCTTGGAATTCATCGGCAGAAAGCTGTCTTGGATCCTGTGGTAGTGGATATGTTCTTCTATTAACAAATGTGTTGGCACCTGAGTCATAGAATCTCGCACCGTAAGTGCTGTACGCAGAGTTGTTGCCTGCCGCGCCAGATTCGCTCGTATAAATTCTACTACCGCTAACAGACCTTCTTAGTTTTAGTCTTGCACCGTAAATGCTCCCAGATTCAAATCTTAAATCATTTGAAACAACATCAGATTGCAATCTTGTGTATTGAGAATCCTTCAAGAAAAAGTTAGCCATTTCACCAAAGTAGTTAGAAGCCATTCTGGTGTAAAGATCATCAATCTCGTTTACAGTAAACGAAGCCGTTGCATCTAGCGATGCAGATGGGTGAGGTTCCATATCAAGGAAAGTCAAACCAGCAATATGTTTTTCTGGTCGAATAATAGCTTCAAATGGGATTCGTTTCTGCCAAACAGAGCCACCTTGATAATCTGTTGGTCCAGAGCCAGTAATAGTTGTTAACATCCACTGTGCAGTATCGTCTGTGCTACTAACAGTTCCAAAATGATTTTTGGAAAGTTTGGTTAAAGTTGAGCCGATAGGGTAATCAACAGCCATACCAGATTTAATGGTGTTGTAAAGAATGCCTGGGGCGAACAAAGGCTGGACCAATGGTCTAACACCGCCGTCTGTGCCATTGGCAATATTTGCACTATTGTTGAAAGCTTGGATTGATTTTCCATAAGAATTTTTAAACTGCTCAACAAGATCAGCGCTTCTTTGTGCAGGATAAAAACCCTTGTAAGGCATTAGTCTAATCGACGCGCTACAAGCTAATCTAATTTCTTTTGGTGCCAAGCCTGTCTTGTTAGAAATGTTAGCAAATCCTTCCATAAACTCGGCATTTGAATAATCATTATAAAAGTTTGTTTGAGAACTATCAATGCCAGTTCCAACGACCTCAAAAGTATCTTTTGTTCTGCCAAGTCCAAATTTTCTATAATCAGAAATGTGTTCGCTTAATCTAAACTCTGGAACAACAGCGTAACCTTTGCTGACCAAAGAAAGTTCTTCTTTATAAGAATCATAATCATCAAACCACGGTTCAGAAGGATAAGAAACAAACTCATTTGTTGAACCGCTCTTTTGTATAATGCCCGCATTTGCTGGAGCATCCCAGAAAGCTTCACCAGCAAAACGATCATAGTTATTAAACTGAGCAGAAACGCTACCCTTGACAATAGATCCTGTTTCTGGGATTGGAATGCCAGAAGGTGAAACAACAGAACCTGGGGCACCAAGAAGATGCTTTCTTGAATAAAGGGCGCTTATTGCCCTGTTTCTGATCTTTGTTTGTGTGTTTAAAGACGCTGTTGTGTAGTGGGCGTGTAGATACTCATTTTGCAACTCACCGGCAGAGTTAGAAGAAATTAAAGCATCAAATATTCCATCAGTTGGAATAGACGATATTCCGCTTAATGTTCTCGTCAAAAAGTCAGAAGGAGCGTCAAGTACCCAAGCAGATTGAGTCACCAAAACGCCATACGAATTTGTTTGAACTGAAGAAGTATGTAAGTCTATTCTTTCTTGCTGTGTCGCTCGCCAGTATAGGTTGTCGTACCCAACTCTTGTTGAAGAAGCTGTGGTTAGTTCTAACTTTCTAGTCGGGAAAAGCGCTTCAGAATACATAACCCAATTTAAAGTATAAGCATTTGGGTTATTTTGTGGAAGTTGAAGCAACTGATCGAACAACAACGTTTTATTTTGAATCTTTCCAGCGAAGACTTTTTGATTTAAATCTTTATCGCTGAAATATAGATTTTCATTATTATAAGTTGTTTTTAGTGTTATATTGCTTCCATTAGCATCCATGTTAATATAAACTGGTGCGTTACGGCTACTGAATGGCTTGGTTGAGTATCTAGAAATAGAAGCACCATCATAAATCGTTAAAGTATTTTCTCTGGCATGCTTTCTTAAAACAGGGTGGGAAGCAGGACCAGTATAAGGCGTGCGTCGATAACCAAAGTTGTATTTACGCTTTGAGAAAGTTAAGTTAACAAAGTCTGCATTGCCATTTAAGTCTGACAACAAGCCAGGAATTGTATCGATTAAATCTGTATTATAATAATTTTGTGAAGGCGTGCCAGTGCCATAGCCCATAACATTGTTGCTTGCAGAATCAACTGGTTCAGCAATGTAAATGTTGAGATCTAATGTTGGCTGGTAAAGTGAGGCTGTGCCTGACGCACCAAGAACATCTGAAGCAGATACAAACGGGAAATAAGCTTCATAACGTAAACCGCTGCTGCTACTGTATTGATAGTAGCCAGTTTGAGGTCCAGATGTTGGAGCATAGCCATAGTATCTAATGTCTCCGTTATGCGCCTGAGAGGCGAGCGAAGCAGTAATCCAAGCGTATTGTCTATCTGCTCTTGGAATCTGATGTTGAACAAAGAAATTATCAAACTGAGATGAAGAAATAAAAGCACCAGAAGAATCTTGTTTGATAACACGCAAAGTATTGCGGTTCATTTTATTTAATGTTGGTGCTTGGGAATAAGACGCACCAGGGTTGGTGACTAAATCTGGGTGCCTACCGAATCTACCAGCATGAGTAGCAAGATTTTTGATTAAACCAAAGTCTTGACTATTAATGTCGGAAACTCTGATGCCTGTTGTACCTGCACCAACAGTTTCGGAAACAGTTCCAGATATATTTTGGAACGGTCTACGAACAGTTAAATTGCGGTAGTTGATAGCATTGTAAGCAGAATATTCATTTGCTCTTATGTCGCCATAGCCTTGACCGATTGATTCAATACCACCAGGAGAAGAGAATCTACTGCGAATAATGCTTTTATTATTAGCGTTGCTGTGCAAATAGTTCACAGCATAATCAGGAACAAATTCAGTATGAGACTCATCTGTTCTGCGAATATCAAGGATAGATCGAGCCTGCGAAGCCGAAGGTGTTTGAGTTATTTCAACTGGTAAAGTTGGAGGATTATCAACAAATGCTCTTGGATTGGCATATCCACCAACGCTACTAACAACTTCATAGTTTTTATAGTAGTTTCCAAGAATAGTGGAGCCTGTTGTTGTATTAATATTGCGAATATTAACAGGACGCTTTGCCGTAAAATCTCTGTAATAAACTGCTTTTTGAGAAGCTGTCATTGGGTAAGGAGTTTCACCAACTTCATTTGCTTCTGGATATGGATAATCTGCACCAACCATACCAATCGCGCCAGTAAAATCAGCAGTTGAGCGGCAAGAAGGATCGTTTAGAGTGCCAAGTAATAATTTCCAAGCTTCTGGGCGATTAGTATAATCGTCAGAGCCTTGATTTATTTTAACGTGTCGGGACTGGTGACCACCAACTGCATAATCTGTGAACGGACCTTGCATTGGTCGTTCCATGTCAGAGCCGTAAACGTCGTTGTGCAAGTTAACAATCTCAACGTTTCCAGTAACTTTCTCGACAACTTGTTTGTTGTATCCAGTAGTAACATCAGATTTAACAACATTGAATGGGAATATTCTAGAAGACTTTAAGTTGTAATAACCAAGACCATCTTCCCATTGTCTACCATATTGAACTTTAAAGTTTCTTTTGATTTTGACACTTGGAGCAGATCCAGTTTCGCTGTTTTCTGGTAGCGCGCCAATGTCCTCTGCTTTTGCAAGAAGAACGTTTGTTGGAACAAAAACCCCACCATCTGTATTGACTGGTCCTGCTGGATAAAGAGCGGCGTAGGTTAAGCCAAGATCTTTATTGTTATTAAAGTTTGTTCCGCCCTTCACAACATGACGAGTTGCCATTGTTAGTTTGTAAGGCTTTGCGCGAGTTCGTAAAACATCAACAGAACCTTGATACTCAACCGCCCCATTTGTACTTAAAGTTGGAGCAGATTGATCGTTTGCAATATCTATTGTTTCACGAATTGTTTCTCTTTGAGCATTTACGGTTGTATCGCCAGATGTTATTGTGGTATTAACATCGCGTTGTGCTCTTTCTTTCCACCAAAGAGTATTTTGATCTTGCGAACCACCGATAGGAGCATGATTAATTTTCCAGTTATAAAGTAACTTATTGATACCAAGAATAGGGAACTTTGGTTCTGGAACAGTTTCTTTGATAATTGGTAGCGGAGTTTTATATTTGTTTCTTTCTAAAACGTGGCTTTCAATGATATTGTAAGCATCTTCAACAACTGGCGAAGATGCCGGTAACAATTGTGCGACAACAGAAGCCAACGCATCGTCTATCCATTTATAATACTCAATAAACTTTTCAACGTTAGAAACAGTTGAGACTTTTCTAAAGAAGTTTTCTCTTAGTTTCTCAAGTTTCTTGTAGCGACCGCGATAACGCTGAACTGGCTCGCCAATAACATTATGAAAATCAACAACACCAGCAAAGAAATCAAGCATTTCTTGAGATACCGCAGAGTACATGCTTTTTTCAATCGTGTGGAAATACTTTGGTCTAACCTCGCTGACACCAAATAAATTTTGTGAATCAGAAAGAACTTTGATCATATTAGAAGAAATAGCTGTTTCTGGCTCAAGAAGCCTCATTGCATTAACAAGGTTATTTTTGACAACATCAGTTGAAGATGTAGCAAAACCATATCCATAACCAGTATGCTGATAACCGCCAATCGCGCCGATCCATCCGTAGTTATCTCTTATTTCTGATGAACCAGAGCTATTATCAGTTACATAATAAAAGTTACCGCTTGAATCTGAACCTGTTATGTTGGAGAATGTCCAATGTAGCGCTAGCGAGTTTGCGTTTTTTACATCTACTTGTTTTAAATTAGAATCAAGGGCAGATAAATTTTTATAAGACCCAGAGATGCCGCCGTTATTTAAATCAAATGCGTGATGTTGTAAGTCAGAATCTTCAAGATACTTTGTCCAGTATTTAACGTTTGAGATAAGAACATCAGATCTTGTATCTATCGCTCCAGTTATGTTAGTACGACGAGCGCCAGCGTAAATTCTTTTTGCGCTTTTTAAGAAATCTTGACCTGTTGTTTTAGAGAGCGAGCCAGTTAGCGTGAAAGTATTTTCAATAGTTCCATTGACTGAATTGATTCCGCTAAATTCAAGATCGTAGGTGTATCCACTGGAGCCAGAAACCAAATCTGCATACGGATAGTTTGACGGTTTTAGACGAACAGCAAAAGACCAATCATCATTATCGTAAGTTCCGAGGAAGAAACTACTGGTTAACTCTGGGAATGGATTTGGAGAAATTGAGGAAGTTAACTTAAAATAAACTCCCTTTGACCATTGCTTGTCTCTAATCGCATAAACTTGGAAGTTTACAGGATCAGTAGACGCCCAAGTGGTATCAGATGCAGAAGCAGTATTCGCCAAAGCCATACCGAATAGTGACACATCAGTATAGTTTCTGTTGACTGTTTCGTCAATACGTTCAAATGCCGGGAAGGTTGTTTTTACTTCCAGCGTAAAGCCGTATCTTGCTTCTTTGTCGGTCGAGTAGGAACCAGAAATATAATCAAGAGATTCAGCGTTAGTTGGATCTGCTTTCTGATAAACAACACCAGCAAGATTATTGTTGTCGTTAAAATTAACTTGAGAGTTTGGCTCTAGATTAATTTGTAAATTAGATTCTAAATCATAAATCTCACGATCTGAATATGTTTTGAACTTAATAACTCTATCGTCAAAATTGAAACATCTAAAAGCATTTCTGATTGCTTTTTCTGTTCCTTTCGCTTTGTAGATTCCCGCAAGACTGTTGTAAAGGTTAAGATAAATTAAATTTTTTGCATCGTTTAAATCAGATTCCATGAATTGATCATCAGAACGATTTAAAAACTTCTCCATAACCGTGGAATCTACAAAGATCTCTGGCATATAAAGACCAAGAGATTGAGGTAAATGTTGTGCAAATGGCACTGGCTTTGCAGATGCCGATGTGTGTTGTAGAAACTTTAACGATGGAATAGATTGAATTTGTAAAGTTAGTTTATCAAGATAAGCACCAACAATATGCGAAACCATACGAAGATCTGATGTATCCTCTTCTGCTTCTTCGATAACCCAGGAAGGCATCATGTTTACAAACATGGAGTTATTGTTTCTATCGTGGAAAGAACCTTTATTTAATAGATCAGTCTTCAAAGAAGCAACATCTGGGTGATCAGAATAAATTATTGGATCTAAATATTCGCTTGTTGCGTTTGTAGAAAGCACCATCGCGGAGCTTGTTGAGCGAGAATTGGAGCCATAGCCTGTCCATGTTCCGTTACCGATTCGCCCAGAATAGTCAAGGACACTACTATCTGTTGTTGTATTCCCAACAATACCTTCGTTAAACTTATAATACAAGCCAAGAGTTGTGTTGCTAACATCTGTATTCGCGCCACCTCTAACTTGAGATTTCCAATATCTTGCAATATCTCTTGCAGATCGGGTAGCATTCCAAAATCTAAATTCGTCTAACGAACCACTTAATTTACCAGCGCCAGCAGATGCAGTTGAGCCAGACGGACTTGTGATTAGGGCACCGATGCGACCTTGCATGTTTTTTGAGTTTAGTTCGCTAAGCGCCCCAGCAGTCGTATTCTCGTCATTTAAAACCCCATCTACATAAAGCTTTGTGATCAAGTTTGTTCCAGAGTTATAGAACACAAAAGCATAGTGAGCGTAGCTCCCAAGAGATGCAGTTGTTAAAGAAGCACCAATTGATTGTTGGTAAATGCCAGATGTTCCAGCTTGCGCTGTAATAAGAAACGGACTACCACTAGAAGAGCCAGTTAGTTCAATTGTTAAGCGACCGTAATCAGCGCTGGAAGATAAGTTATTGTTCCAGATGTCAAGAACAACTTCTTTTTCTGTCAAACTTGTTGAGAAAGCGTCTTTCTTTAGCCAGAACTCAACAGTAACACCATTATCAAAATTAGATTTTAAATTTGATTCTCTCGTGCCTACACCATAATCAGAAGGCAATCCAGCAGTTGTGTATAAATCATCGTCGTAGATGTTTGAAAACTGGAACTTGCTGTTTTTGTCTGTTGGAAAAGCTTCTGATAGTTTGGTAAAACTAGTTTTGTTAGGTCCACCGTCAAAAGAAATATATTCTAACGTCGCTGGTAGACCATAACCATCAGCAGTAGAAGACAAAGAACCCCAACCATCAGCGGAAAAGTTAGCTAAACCGTTTGTTCTTGGGTATAGGTTATTGAAAATGTATTTTTCAATATCTAGTAATTTGTTGTAGTATTCTGTTATTTCCGCATCAGATCCATCGTATGGATAATAATCATGAACTTGTTTGATTGCGGAATCATAATACAAGTAAGCAGAACCATAGCGAGAAAAGTTTTCTGGCTCAGAGTAATCAATCTGTGGAATAAACTCTTGTTGCTTTGTAGATAAAGCACGAAGATTTCGATCTGATTCAACTGACTCAAAAGCTTCTTTTTGATCTGTTTTAGAAAGATAGTTTCTTGTCTTGTTTGACGAATCAAAAAGTTTTTTAATACTCATAGTCTTCTACTCTAAATTTAAATGTCTGTGGTTGTTCAATCCAAGATGATAATTCTGGATCATAGAAAGAGAACTTAAACGCATAACCATACCCAGGCTCAAGAACTGACATATCAAAGTCGAAATAAGAACCTGAAATATCATAAGATAAAACAGTATGCGCGTCAGAACCAGTTCCGTATTCAATAGCCTCATATGCGTCCAAAAGTCGATAAACTCTGTACGAAGCGCTTTGAATAATCGTGGAAGGAGGGTCTGTTCTTGACACAGTATAAATACTTGGACTCCAGTTTTTATTGCGAACATAAAGGTTGAAACGTGGAGCTTCTGAAGTATTGTATTTGCTCTTCAAGTTTGTGATATTTATGTAATAAGAAAGTTTTGTTGCTGTCTGGGAAGCATACTGAACTACTGGCTTGATTGTGCCTGTAAAATATTGTGTTGAGCCTGAATACCAAACATCAAATAAAGTTGTTATTGGTGTTGAAGCAGCAGTAATGCTGACAGAACAAGAGTAAATACCAGTCGAAACATACCCGCCAGTAGCAGGAGTGCTAACTGATTGATTCAAGGCGGAACCAGAAGGTCCGCTATTGTTAGCAGAACCAGAATAAAGATCAACGTAAATAGCACCCGTGCCAATATCTGGAATATTGCGTAGCCTACCGCGAACATAATTGTATAAATATAATGTGTTTAAGTTGTCCTCTGCTGGTGCGAGAGAAGAACTGTAATAAAAGTTACCCCTATCATCACGAGTAGAAGAATCCCAACGAGCCTCAATAATCGGTCTTTTAAAGAAATATTGAGAGCCGCGAGCAAAAAAACGTTTCGTATAATAAGATGTAGTAGCACCACCAGTATTATGAATAATACCACCATCGTCTAATCCTGTTGAACTTGAGTAATAAGCTTCTTGAGAAGAAGTTAAATGAACACCAACGCCATAGTTTTCTTGCGTTCCATCGATCCAGTTTTCAACTAGTGATGTAATATCAACTTCAAGATCTTCTAATCCAGTTTCAAAACTTTGAGAAAATAAATAACCTGAACCTGTTAGGTAATCTCCACCCACGTTAGTCCAAGCAGCAGTATTGGAAGCAGACATCCAATTGGAGCCCTCGTTTCCTTTGGTATCATCTTGGTAAGTTTCCAAATCTAATCCGACGCCTTCTTGCCAAGATTGAGAAACAGCCGAAACTAAAAGCGTAAAACTTTCTGGAACTGTTTTGGAGTGCTGCGCGTTATAAAGCTTAAGATAAAAAGACACAGAACCAGATGCCGGAATCGTTCCTGCTGTCCTATCAGTTGAAATACTGGAAACAGGAAACTTAACTAAGATTCTAGAAAGTTCTTGCGAACCGCTTGCTTCCCTACCGTAAATTGAATAAACTTCCATTACGTCAGCATAGCCAGCGTTAGAGCCAGTAGCTCTTAACTTAAATCCTGGTTTAAAAGTATTTACTATCGTGTTATCGGCATCTGCTTTATATCTTTTAAAAGCCATTATCTAACTTTTCCTTTGATATCAACTTCTGAAAATTTAATTTCTGCAACAGCATTCTTTGGAATTATTAGCTGTGTGCCGTCAGGCGATAGGTTTTTGTTGATGTTAAAATCGACATTTGAGTAATTTCCGCCTTTCTTATTAATTAGTTTAACAGAAGAAACATCAAGCACTCCTGATACCTTATTTAGCTCATTATAAATATCAGCTATGTTAACAGGTTCTCCAATATAATACTGTGTTTTAAATTTATTTCTTAACTGTGTCACACAAGCTTCCAGTAAATCAAACTTATCAACATTAGCCTTTGGTTTAACAATAAAATCAATACCAAAGTTAATAATGTAAGTATCTAAAATGTCGATTGTATCTGAAAGCATTCTATACTGGTTTAACCAAGTTTTTAAATTATTTTTAATTGTTATATTTGATGTCGTTAGTTTTCCAAAGCGGTCTTCCGAAATAACGTACATGTTTAAGTTTCTTTTTCTCGCACTTGGATCTCTTTGAACAGAGCAGCGTTTGATGGATCCAAACTTTGCTGGCATTCTATAAGCAAGATTCTCGTAGTCTGCTTGAGTTACCGCACGGTTCTGTGTTGGGAAAGTATCGTAAATTCTTCTTTTAATCTCTGATGTAGTTGCATTGGTGACATTACCAACGATTGGCTCTTCATTACTAACTTCAATAGAGTTTCTAATTGTTGTTAAAACTGAAGAATCTAGGTTTTGTGGATTTGCAAACTCCAAGTTTGCAGAACTAACGGCATTCAAAGATCCAACAGCTATGTTTGAGTTAACGGGTTGAATGACTCTATAAGACACATTTAGCGTTGTATTGGTTGGCACTACACCAAAGCTATCATTTTCAGATAATCTTGAAGGATCGAACGTTGTACTTGATATATATTCTTTTCCAAACAAACTCATAGCAACATTTGATGGATCAGCAATAACATCAGTCTGCCCTTCTTTGCCGCTACCAAACTGTAAAATTGTTCTGTTGCGCAATCTTTCAACCACGAACTTGCGAGAAACAAGGAAAGGCTTAAGAATAGAAGGAACATTATCATTTCTGAAATTATTGTTTGTTGCTTCTTTGAAAATCATGTCTTGAGACAAATAATCAACTTCATAGTATTCATTACCTTGCGAATCTCTTACAGAGATAATTTCTGCTATGTTGTTATCGCCAATACTAACTGCTTTAAATCTCTCATACGCGCCGACTTCAACTTGTGTGCGACTAAAAAATCCAGAAACAACATTACCATAAGCTTTAATTGCATAATAAGTCGGAGCACCAGTTGTTGTATCCGTTCTCGCAACAACGATTGGGTTTTCTGGAGATCCAAAATCTACGTTCTCTGTGAGCACAAAGTTAATACCAGTATCTGAAGTAAAGCGCGAGCCTCGTTTTATTGTTGGAATGTAACTTGAATCTGGTCCGATACCTGTTGAGCTAGCTGGCACAAGCACATAAATTGCCACCTTACCATATGTTGATGGTCTTCCAGTATATTTATAGCCAAGAGTGCGACCATGACGGATAACATTATCGTATTGGTAAGCGGTATCTAAAAATGCCTCGTTAACGTTATAATCAAGATAAAAAGACATCTGGTCACCGATGTAAGCAACAGCGTCCACCATCATCGCACCGAAAGAACCTTGACTGAAATCTTGAAAGCTATCAGGATAAAGACGTTCTGCAATACCTAACAAGTCTCTTCTGATGCCTTCAAATTCTCTATTCGTATAATTGATAGGCACTATCTTTTTTTGTTCATCTGACATTTAAAGTCCTCTCTATAAACCAGAAATCGTAAATTCTAAAATATTACGTATGTTCAAGCCAGTATAACTATAACTAATTCTAATTCCAAGTTGACCTTGATCGATATTAACTGTATTAAAACCAATATCATTTATGGTCAAACCTCTCATGTAAACGGAAGCTTGTTCTCTTATTTTACTATCGATTCTTGCATAAACAGTTTGATCGAAGTTTTCAAATAAAAACTGTCTCATTCCCACGCCATAATTAGGATCCATTACTCTTTCACCTGGGTTTGTAAGAAGCAACATTTTTAAATTTTGTTTTATAAGTTGATTGAAGTTCTTAATGTTGGCAAAGCCATCAGCAGAATTTCTAATAAGTGGCAAACTAGGAGCTAATCCAGACATATAATGTTTCCCTCATCAACTATAAATACAACCTCGTTTGCTTTTTAGTCGCAAAGATTTCCATTAGCATCAAATGGATTAGTTCTTAATTTACGACGCTTCCACCACGGCAACAGTCTTTTGCCAGGAGCAGGGCGTAAAGCTTCTCTTAGTTTTTTAAACTCTATTTGTGCTGGCGAGCTTTGGTTTCCAAACTCTGCGTTATCAAAGTCGCGAGAATTGTAATAATTTTTGAACAGCTTTTTGATTCTATAAGTTGAATTCTTAAGCAATTCTTGATCCCAATTATCCCACTCAAGAACCCCTACCCCGCCAAACAACCCAGGGGCTCGATCTTTATAAGACGCCCATGCACCATCGGGAGCAGTTGCTTCGTATTCCGTTATATTTCCAAATATATCTTGAGTTTGTGTTGGCTCTCCAAATTTTTCAATTTCAATTCCATTAACTTCTGTCGTTGTTATTTGAACCCCCGGCTTTCCACCAAAATCAAAGTCTAATGATCGTTTAAATGTTTGACCTTTTTCAACGGTTACCTCGCCAATAGAAGGCAGCATTGCCACATCGTTGTAAATGGCAGCTATTGCCACAAGCTTATTGAAACCAAAAACATACTGACTAGCAAGAATATAATCTTTATCTTTCTTTAAATGGTTTATTAAACAAAGTAAATTTAAACTATCGCCAGTTAGATTTTTGAAATCAGATAACGGAAGATCAAGTGCATCAATTTCAACAGAAGTTATTTCTCTGTAAATACCATTATAATACGTCCCAAAAGCTAAACCGTATCTAACTCCAAGCTTACCTTTGATACCAACAGCATTTCCACTTTCGTCCTCTATTAACCTCATGTCGCCAGGATAAACTTCGGAGATTAATAAATCAAGATTTTCATTTGAAGTTATTTCTGATGAAGCTTCTGTTGGGCTATACCTCTCTCCATTGATTGAAATATATTTTTGTAATGCGAAAGGCTGTGCCTGATCGTAACTAAATCCGCTACCGTACTCTGGAACGTCACCAACTTTAACTTCTACAATATTCGCAAATGGAGTTAATATATCTTGTGATGCTTCTTCGTCATGATATTCCCCAGCCATGTAAATTGGAAGACCAGTCGTTGAATCGATGTGAACATGATAATAGCCAATATATTCTTGTCCAACTGTTCTAGTTCCTTCATTTGATTCTGAAACAGTTAGTTGTGCTCCGTTTGTGTAATAAGGCTCCTCAACTTCCTCGTTTTCTTCGTAAGGAATCGTTGGCAAGTCTCCATTAGTCGCGGAGTAAGTCCCATCAACATTTAATGATTCGTTAAGTGTTAGTGTCGAACCTTGACACATTTTTTCAAAAATATAATAATCTAAATCAAGGATGTCTGGCTCAAGATTAATACGTTTTAAATTAACCATAAAGTTCTTGCCCATCTCATTTAATTGCTGGACAACGAAATCTGTTAATATTAGTTTTGCATCTTCTTCTGTGTCCCTAACAGCTTCAAGATTTTTCTTTTGTCTGTAATTTTTAAGGTTAGTTAAGCGGTTAATTTCACCAATCTCAACTGCTTCTTTTCTTTCTTCTTTGTAGGGATACTCGTACTCTTCTTGGAGGTCGTTTAACCTAAAGAGCGCATCTAAAACTTCAGGTGGAGCTTCGATTTTTCCAATATCTACAAGATAAGCATAAGTCTGAACTGACTGCTCTAAGAAAGAATACCAGAATTCATCGTCGCTGAAAAGGTTGAAGATCTCCCACGGAGGGTTTTTAACATCTCTAAATGACTTTTCCATGTTCTCAACAATAAAAGAAGCATAAACAGAGCTAAATATCTGCGGGAACTTTGGAGCAAAACGAGAAAATGTTGGGAGAGTCTTAATCATGCTCGCGCTAATAAAGATGCGTGTTGCTGCCATAATAAGCCCTTGCATACTGGCTTTGGCAGCACGAGTCATAACTCTGTTATACGGAAGCTCAACTATGCAATCTTCGTCGTATTTTAATCGCTCATCTTCTGGGATGTTGGGATAAATTTCGTCTATCATATCTTGAATAGATTCAAAATTAACAACATCTGCAATTTGTGGCTTGCACGCACTTAACTCAGGAAAGAATACATCCACCACACCCATCCAACCTTCAGGCGTTTGTGGCTTGATGTATAGTGGTGGACTAACATAATTTCCACCGTACTTTGCAGGATCAAGATAAAAGATTCTAGTTTTATCTGGCGTTTCAGCAATATCATTTTTGTATTGATCATAGCTGATACCCAAGATCATGTCTCTATTTGAATATCCAGTATCAGCATACGGAACCCATTCACCGTCTTGGTTGATACCATATGCCGTATCTTCTTCTGTTAAGTTCTCAAACTGCGCACCATAATTCCAAGCACTTTGGTCGCTTTCATAATCCGAGATTGTAGTAAAAACAGTTTTTGAGAATTGTTTTATTACTTGCGCACGTAGTTTATTGACATCTGAAATTGTAATAGAATCATCGTTTTTCATTTCCAGCATTTCTTTGAATAAAGTTGATTGAGGCGGGCTTGCTGGCTTGTCGCCGCCGAACTGACCTATAAAACTTGGGTAGTTATCATTTAAATATAACTCCATACTATCGCCATTAGGAGCAATTCTCGTTAAAGTATTATCAACGCCAATAAATTCGTATTTTAAATCTGTGATAATTGAAGGATCTTTCTTCTCGGCTGTTGAAGTTGCTGCATCTGAGCTTATTTCGTCGCCTTCTCCTTCAAATACTGGAGGAATAAAATCACTATTAATTTCGTTTACTTTTGCATTTTGGTTGTTGTAGTCGTAAATTCTAATGCGTACATTATCGCTAAAGATGTTTTCTACAGATCCAGATTCATTTAAAGCTAAATCCCCAAAGAAGCTTTGAAGCTCGAAGCCCCAACTAAAATCTGATTCATCAGTAGCTTTTAATCCTTTTGCATTATCATAATAAGTAAAAGATAAATCAGGTTCAGCTTTTCTTGGTAAATAAGTAAACTGAACTTCTTCTATTTTACCATCAGATTCTATTGGCTGAACATCTACATTATATCCAAGGTCAGGTATACCAAGAAGATCGACACTTCCAAATATACCATCCATGCCAAGTTCCTTCAGTGATAAAGACCATTGCTCTTCTTCTGAAACTTCGTTGTTTATATTTGTTGTGATTGAACTCCCTATGTTATTCATTTCTTCTTGAAGATACGCAGCAACTTTTGTTGGGAAAGCTCCTCTTTGGAAATCAGCAATAAACGGAGTAAGTGCAAGACCAAGGAGCGGATTTGTTAAAAAGATTGCAGCCATTTGAGCATCAGTAGGTGAAAATGTTCCGTACCCATCAACGTAATTTGGTCTTAAAATTGCTCTTCTTGTATGCGCGGTAAGGGGAATGCCCATAGTGTCAGACAACATCATGTTGATTAAACCCCAATTATCTTCACCAGGACCGTTGCCAATCATGTCTTTTGAATAATCAACTTGTAACTGTTCAAAATCTCCACCAATCGCGAACGTTGTTGATTGTGATGCAACTTCGGACTCGTAAGGAATAATGCCGTTATTACAACCAGGATCTGAAACTAACGGCGGCATTTGCTGCTGTAAATAACAAGCAATACCATCAGGCTTTGAAATACAATCCAAAACATTTGCAAAATCACCTAAATCCTCAAGACCTCTTGAGTTATCGCACATTTGAGAGATTTGTTCTGGTGATGCTCTGCCTTCTAATATTGAGAATCTTGTTTCACAAAAGTTTTCCACTAAAGCTGGATCCAAACAGATGCTTGGGTTTGCTGGACTATCATCTAAAATGTTGCCCAAAGATTGACCTAAAGAATCTCTAAAATCGGCTGGCATAAGCTTGCCCATATTGCCAAAAAAACTTCCAATTGCTTGTCTGTTTGGAATCGTAGATCTATAATCTGGATACTCATATTCAATAAGAGAATCAATTATTGAAAGAGTTTCGTCTGTTGCTTGCCCGAGGATTAACTGCGTTAACTCTGCTTGTGTTAGTGATGAACTAACATCTTCAGCAAATTGCAAAGTTTGTTCTGTATTTGCAAGAGCAGCAGAACCAACTCCGAGAGAAGCAACCATATCTATAATTGTATTATCAACGTCTTCGCTTGCTGCATTCTCTCCGCAAATAGACTCTCTAATTAAGTTTACTAAATTTTGTCTTCCAGTTGAAAGCTGGGGGCTGTTCGACAAAATATCCCCTGCTAATTCTAGTCTATTACAAGTTGCGTTTCCAAGTGTTTGGCAAATCTTAACAATTAATTTAATTAAGATCTTCATTATTGTAACTTGAATTGTGCATCGAATAGCTGCGAAAAGGGATGCGGTCAAATCAAATCTAAGAGGCAACCAAACAAATGGATTTTGAAAATTTGGAAATGTTAGATCATCTATGTTCTCACAAAAAGGTAAATCAATTTCTTTAATAAAATCAATTATGCTTGGCTCGAAAAGAGGTGGCACTGGACAATCCACCAAAGCAATAATATTTGAAATTAAACGTGCGCCTGGGAATCGATTTAATTCATCTACTAATTCTAATAAGTTGTTTCCATAGACCTCAAGCATTGCTTGGATATAAGCTTCCAATACGATACTAGAACTCAATTTATTTGCCGCAGATGCCGGATCTAGCTGACTAGCAAGTGTTCTTTTTTCTTGTTGCGTTTGTTGGTTACTGGAATTTGCTCCCGTCGTGTCATTTAAGCTTTCTGAACCAGCATCATTATCTTCCCACGGAGGTAAAGCAGAAATATTTCCAGCAGCTATTGCATCAGAAATTTCTTGATTTGTTGAGCCTTCTTTAAAAATATCGCCACTTTCTAGCTTTTGCTTTACAAGGGCGTCTAGTTCTGCTTGTTTGTCTGGGGGCAAGCCTACAAATAAATCTCCAAAATTGGTTATTGACATTCCACGTAGAGCAGATTCAGTAATTTTAGAAAGTGATTCTTCAAGTGTCAGACCGCTCATCAAACAATTAATAACATCAATTAGCGCATCATAAAGACCACATAATTTAATATCGTCTAACCCAAGCTCCCACAATTGATTAATGTCAAAATCGGTACTACTGCCAGTTGAACCGCCAGCAAAACAAGAAATAAAATTAATTTTGTCTAACGAACTAGATCCTCCAATAAGAATCGTGTCACATAAATTTAAAAATGGTTGTTTGCCTTGTTCAAGCTCGGCGTAAGCTTGCTCTAAAGCCATCGCTTTCATATTTTGTTCAGCTTCGTCAAGATTTCCAACAGCCACAAGGGTTCTAACTTCTAACGAAAAATCTAGGTCGGCTGTAAACCTGTTTTCTCTTTTTGCTTCGCTTACAGACTTACACAGCGATTCGTGGAACTTATAAGCAATAGCATCACCAATACCAAATACATCATCTAAAATATCTTGACCGAGTTGCTTTCCTTCTTCTGCAAGCGCACTTGCAATACAACTTCCGGCAGACAAATTAGCTGTTAAGTTATCGCCACCAGCGGAATAGACTTCTGGAAATGTATGTTTAATAACAAAATCAAGCCAAGGTAAGGGCTCTCTTGCTGTTAAGTCAGTTTCCATCTCTTTCATGCGAGAGAAATAATAAACTGCTGTTTGATCTTTCCACGCTTGCTTGCTGTTTAAATCGTTACACCTTTTCTGTCCCCAAACAATAGGCTTAGAACCACACGCTTCATAAAAAAACTCTATTTTCTTGACAACATACCGACTAAGATTTTGATTAAAAGTAATAGTAAATGTAGCTTCTGTAACTACATTTCTGCCTTTTAAGAATAGTCCATCTGTGCCTGGGATTGAATAATTGTATTTTGAAAAGAAAGCTCCAAGGTCGTCTATTAAAGACTTCATGCTTGAGTTGCCAAACCCAAAATCACCATAGTTGCCTAAGTTGAAAACACGATCATCGTCTAAAAATCGAAGACTTTCTTCTTGAGTGAACTGATATGCTTTATAATAGCGGTTATAAAGACTAAGACCTTTACGAATTTTAAGTGCTAAAATGGCGATCTCATCACCAGAATAGGTAAATTCAATATCTCCAGCTTCTGTTTCTGATTCTTCTTCTGAATCTGATTCTCCAATAGCGTCCAGAACTTCAATTGGGACAGAGTAAAGTAATTTTAATTTAGAGAATTGTCGTGGATCAAGATAATAATCAGTATACTCAAGATTTTCTTTTATAAAAGAGCGAGTTCCTTCTGTGTCGTTTTTATTGTAAGACAACAAAAGAAACTCAATTGCTTGATCAGAATAAGCATCATAAATATTATTTAAAGCGCTTTGAGCTTCACTATCTGACATTCCATCTGTATAGCCAGTATTTGATTCTGTTGTAGTAATAGTAATTTGGTATTGGCATTCTCGACCATTAAAATACGGCTCGTATTCCGTCAAGTTGTACCAAATAGGAATTATCGCATTTGGATCTGGAGTGCAAGTGGGACATTCTTTAACGTCTTCTATTCTTACTTCTTCTTTACAAGAATCGTTAAACCCATCACCATCAACATCTTGGAATGGTAAAAACTTTGATTCAGCCATATAATTTACCTTTGTGTACAGTAGTTAGTTTGTTTTAACGTTTTTAGATACGATGTAGCGATCAGCGGTAGCTCCAATATATCTATTTTTCCAAAGTGTTGAATTGACTCTTGTTTGGTACAAAGAAGTTAAAACTTTAGATGCATACTGGCTGTTTCCATAAGCAACAGCAGGAGCCTGCCACGGCAAAGGACTAACACCAAGAGGAATATTAACACCTATTTGTATTAATGTCATATTAAATACTGCACTCCAAAGTTCGCCTATAATGTCGTTTAACTCTGAAATACAAAGCTCTGTTCTTTTTCCTAAAGCCACGCCTTGAACTTGGTCAAATGCATCTTTGCTATTGAATTTTAAGCTATAGTTATTGCCTGCGACCAATTCAATTTTTGGAGCTTTTGATTCTAAAACACCACCAAGAGAATTTGTTTCACCTTTAGGTCCAAGTTTGCCACCACGCATTTTGCCAGTAGTAATCTTGACTCCTTCGCGCCCGATAATACGCACACCATCTGCTTTAATGCCAATACCAGAACGCGCTATTAATCCTCGTCCTTCTTTTTTTGTTGGCGAAGATTCTAATCCAAAGATCTGATCAATGTCGCAGAGCCTTGAAATATAAATTCTTGCTGCATCTGCTGAAAAGTTATTATCAATAACAGAACCTTCTTTCGGTCCTTTTCCACCATAAGTCGAAGAATGGCGACCTACAACCAAATCGATTGAAGAAGCTGGAATACCTTTGGCACCATATCCGCTTGTTTTACCGGAAGGAGGAACTTGACCAAATACAATATAAGCACCTTTATTTTCAAGTTGGGAAGCGCCAGCGGGAGTATCGTAAGTAAAAGGAGTGCCGTATAAAGGCGTGTTAAATAATCCAGTTCCAGTAGGTACTGAGTTTATTTGTGCTCCAGAATCAATAATCTCTTGTGCGGTTAGAGTTGGATCTTCTGAATTGCCTTTGACTAAATCTGATAATTTCTTTTTTGCCATTTTTTATCTACCGTCTATGCTCCAGTGCCAGGGTTCTTCCCTATAATTTTTAAAACCATCTGTCTTTTTCTCTAAATCCAGCATGTAGTTGTAAGTTTTTGAATTTTTAGCTGAATCAGTACCTAGAATGCCAGAAAAGTCTATCGCAAGACCAAATAAATGTCGAGAACCATCTTCTGGCGATTTAGTTGGGATAGGAGCAGCAGGAGGTTCAAAATTGCCATCGCCAGAACTTATTGTCAAAAGTTGTTCATAGGTAAAATCGTTTCCTGCTTTTATAGAATTAGTTATTCTTAGTGACATTTGCGTCTCCACGCTTCTAAGTCCACCTCCAGCGTCGAATTTTTCACCAAACCCTTGTGCTTTAACGTTCTCGTAAACTTCTTTTACTTTATCCCAAAAAACGGGGTGTAAAGTTACATTCTTTGTTCCTATCTTGCCTGTCTTACAAAGCACTATGTCATAGCCGCCTATGCCGCCACAATGTCCCTCTGGAGGAAACAATTTTGCTGCGTTAGGGTACTGGCTTGTCCAGTAGTCATAAAGCTTTTGTGTATTTTCTATATTACCTGGATTTTCACCATTCCTAAGTTCTGCTAAAGAAAAAACTGGAGATGTGTCAAAAGCATCTTTTAAACTTTCACAAGGTGCGCCGCCCTCTGGTGATTTTTGGAATATTTCTGATATTCTGGATAATTCTATTGTTTGTAAGTCAAAATCTCCAACATCAGATGCGCGACATTCACCCACGATCTCATCACCAATTTGTAGATTGCCAACGTCAGGGCTGATTTTTGTACTAGCTATTATTCTTGTATGCAAACTACCAAGAACATTTTGTTTGTAAGGATCAGAAGCGACAGAAAGATCACAAATGTCAGGCAAGTAACTTTCATGAGCCATATTGTTTTGTAATATTCTTCCCATAAAAATAAACTTAGTTTCGGCTCTTCCATCTTCTGTCTCCTTCTCCTCGGTATCACCACTTGAAGTTTGAGGTCCAGAAAATCTTGTTGGCTTACTAATCACCCTAATCTTAAAGGAGTTTTCGTTTTTAAACGCATTTGTTCCATCGTCAAGTGTTTTAACAAAAAGAATCTCTGCTAGCTCCCTTAATGAAAGAGACATGATTATGACTCCTGATTACTATCTTGGAGCATATCAAAGATGTCATTTTTATCGTCGTCTGTAAGCTCAAAAGATTGAATTTTTGCTTTTTGACGTAAACCGATAATTTTAACTAACTGCTCGTTTGAACGTTGCATGGTTTCTATATGTTTTGCAGCTACAGGTGAAAGATATTTATTATTTTCTGCATTAACCGCGATTTGGTTTGCGATCTCATTTAAAAACTCACGAGCTATCTTGCGATCATCTCGTATGTTGTCTAATGCTTCGCTAATTAATGAATCAATATCTTTGCTCATATTAAACCATTTTCCCAATCTTCTTTAAATGATGAATACTGCTTTCTAAACTTCTTTAAAGAATTAACTATTTGTTTAGTGTTTAAATCAGTAATCTCGCGAAGATATAAGTAAATAGCTTTCTTGTTAAAAATTTCAATGTCTTCTTTGGACTCAAAGAGAATCAAAATAGCTTTATAAACTTTTAAATCGTTTTCTTTCATGGACTCTGTATTCCAATCTTTTATTTCCTCGTAAAAAGATTGCCAGAACTCTTTCTGTAAACGATTTACTTCATAAGCATTTTGGGTTGATAAATATTGTTCTTCATATTTTTTAGAGATGTTGTCTAAATCAATCTCTCTTGTATTTTTCTTTTTCTGTTGTTTTACCTTATGAATAAACCAGTTCTTTGAGACAACAGAAAAATAAGAAAATGCCTTTGCTTTTTCTGGACTATATTTATCGAGAACTGTAACTAACCATATTTTGCATTCTTCTCGCAAATCATCACAGTTTGGTAAGGTTGTAAATTTGTAAGTAAAAACTATTTTATCAACCATTTCAGAAAAAGCAGGTTGTATAAAGTTTTCATAAAGGTATGTCTTTTCTTTTAAATCATCACTATTGACATACCCTATAATTGCATCTTCATGAACTTGAGTAAAATAATGATTTGGTTCTCTACTCGACCTGCGTTGCCTGTTCTTCATCTATTGTTTCCTTTAACTGCGTTTGCTCTTCTTCGGCAGTTAAAGAATAGATATATTCAAAAGTTGTTAACTGCTCGCTAAAAGACGAGGCATGATCTAATAAAAACTTCAAAGTATTATCGCCATAATACATTTCTAATTCGTAAATTGACTGTACGTGTGCCGCAAACGATTCTACCATGCTTTGTAGATCGCCAAGCTCTTCAGAGATAGATAATAATCTTATAATCGCTGAACGAGCATAAATAAGCATGCCAACATTAAATACAAGAGAAACCAACAAAATCGCTGATAAAATAATTTCAAGTCGGCTCATAAGTTTGTTTCCTTGCTTTCTGTTGCTCTTCTTTTAGAAGCTTTCTGTTATCTTCTATATATTGCTTTGTTAGTTTTCCAACTTGTGCATTTGATTCTATCACTTCTTTTTTCAATGAAGGGGAAGTCAAGCCACGCACAAGTTGTGACTCACAAACATCGCAAATAACAATAGGCGACTCAGAGTACAAATGAAAAACCATTTTCTCTGAATCGCAATCTTGGCATGAGTATTTATATCTCGGCATTAGCTTACTGTGCTGTTTAGATCATCTTCTGAAATCTGCTCACCAGTAATGCGAACTGTTGGAGGGTTCATTACAACTAGCCCCTCTTCTGAAAGGTTTAGCTCAAAGCCCTTTAAAATAGGCACAATATCTAGCTGATGTAGTAGCGACTCTTGCAAAGCCATCATAATAGCACCAAGCGCTTGGTTTGATAATCTCATGTTTTCCATATTAATCTCCTTTTTGAATTCTATAACTATCTGAATCAAAATGTTGAGTTGAAAACTCAAACAATTCAGTGTCTTCTAACGCTATCATTTGGTGTCTAAGCCCACGATATACATGGAAATTGTCGCCCGATCCAAGTATTATTTCCTGTGCTTTTTCAATATCATCTGTGTCTGAAAAAAGAACTTTTATTTTTCCAGATTGGATATAAAAAACTTCATCTTTTAGTTCATGATAATGCCAAGAGCATTTTTTGTCTTTGACAAAATAGAGAAGCTTTCCGCAATACTCTTCGCAGTTAACGATCCATTTTTCAAATCCCCAGCCTTTGGGGACAAATTTAATTTCCAAAGAAGTCTTCATCTTTCATTCCTTTGTCATCAATATAAAAATCACCAGATGGTTTGCCTAAAAACAAACGATGATATTTAACACCCCATTCTTTTAGTTGTGATTTTGTTAAAACCTCAAAAGCCTCATAAGCAAAAGCAATAGAATTTCCGCTTCTGCCCATACCTCTTGCTGTTAAAAAATAAATGGTATGTCCTTGGTCATATAACTTATTTACAGTGTCTATTCTGTCTTGTAGAGGCTCTGCTCTTGAATATTTTCCATTAGTATTGGTGCAAATTGTACCATCTATATCAAAAACATATGTCATTGTAAACCTACCAATATATTTGTTGTTGAGTATCCTTCTATTCTATCAAAAAATTTTACTTCCTGCACATGTCTGGAGCCGATCACTCTTTTATCTTTGTAATCGGAACCTACCACCATTATTTCAGCACGACTTAAAAGAATCTGTGTATCAAGCTCATCATCGTGGTTAAACACTCTTATTTCGTCAATGTACTTAATTGATTCAAGTAACATAACCCTATCTTCTATAGTGTTAAAAGGGCGCGACTCTCCCTTAGCGGCTCTAACTCTCTGGTCAGTATCAATTCCGACCACCAACCAATCACCAAGAGACTTAGCATATTTAAATAATTCTATATGTCCTCGATGTAAAACGTCAAAACAACCGTTTGTCCATATAACTTTCATACTATAGTAACGCCTTTTTTCTGTACCACAATTGTAGCACATGTATTACCGAATTTTATAGATTTATGAATATTTTTAGATTTTACATATTCGGCAACCATAGCAGCAATAAAAGTATCACCAGCACCCGATGTGTCTTTGATTTCTACTTTTGGTACTGGATAAATCATATTATTATACTTTGCCCCATCTGATCCCATTGTTACTATTAGGGTGTTTAATATTTCTTCATCTAATATGTGTTTTGTTTTTTCATATTCATCAAGGTTAATCTTAATATAATTTATGCTTTTACACCACGAGCCTAAAATCTTTTTTGTATCTAAAAATACACAATCATGATTTTCTCCAATAAACTTTATATCTTCTTCCGTAAGAAAACCTTTGTTATAATCAGAAATTAGAATAACCGCATACTGAGAAAAATCTATTTTCTTAATATCACATTTATCATAAGAATTATCATTTTTATCAAGTCTCATAAACATATGATTTGTCTTTTCATCAATAAATCTAGTTTTTGTAATATTTTTAAAATTATTGTTTGTGTGTAGAGTGCATTCAACTTCTAGAGATTGTAGATTTTGATAAACATTATAAGCCATTCCTCCATTTTCAATTTTATACAAAGGATTAAAAACAGGTACGGGGGCTTCAGGACACAACCTTTTACATTCTCCGTACATAAATATATCTAAACAACTCTCTCCTATAACAAGAACTGTCATTATATATCCTTTATAACGTTGCAAATAAATTCTATCTCTTCTTCGGTCAATTCGGGGTAATTAGGCACAAAAAATCCTCTAGAATGAATTGCATCGCTTTGAAAATCAGCGAATTCATTATACAAATCAATCCAAAATGGATGTCTTCCTAAATTTCCAGCACTAAAAATTCTTGTCTCGATACCGTTTTCAACCAAACGACTTACTATTTCTTTTCTATGTTGCGTACTGTTAGCTAAGGCACCAAAAGAAATAGATACCGGGTACTCAACTCCCCAATCTTGAAACTCAACATAGCCTTGAAGCTTTTTAGCATACAGTAAATGATTTCTATTTCTGTTTTTAGATGCCCACTCTGCTTTTTTGATTTGTCTAATTCCCAAAAAAGCCTGCAAGTCTGTTGACCTTAAATTGTATCCGGGTACAAAAAATGTAAAAGGAGAATGAAAATCGTCAATATTCCTTTCTTTCATCATGTCACTATAAGTTTCCTCATCCAGATCTTTAGCCCAACCGTGACTACGCAACATTAAAAGCATATCATAAAGTTTCTTATCATTGACGTTTACCATACCACCTTCAATTGTGGAAAGCTGATGTCCAAAATAAAATGAAAAAGAAGACATATCACCGATAGTACCAACCATTGTGCCATCACTATATCTAGCCCCAAGTGCTGCACAAGCGTCCTCTAGAAGTACAAAACCATATTTTTCTTTCAGTTTCAACAACCTTTCTTTATGATGAGGAACACCCAATACTTGTACAAATATAACAGCATCAGGTCTTTCGGTTTCACAAATTTGCTCCAACTGATCCAGATCAATACCAAAAGTTTTTGGGTCCGCACCACACATAATTGGGTGTAATCCTAGCTGAATAGCTGGTGAAATCGTTGTAACCCATCCAACCGATGGAACAACTATTTTCTTATTTGGTATTAGACCACATTGAACTGCTGTGGCTATCATTAAAAGATTAGCCGAAGACCCAGAATTATTGAATACTGAATATTTTGTACCGATATATTCAGCCCAATCTTTTTCTACCTGTAAAGTCAAATCTCCTTTTGTTAGTCTAGGATAACTTTTTAGCCAATTGCACAGCGCATCGACATCTTCATCATTAATTGTTTCTTTAGCCAACGGATATCTTATTTTCATTTAATCTCCTTTAAAAATTTAGATTTTTTGTCTCGTTCTGATAAAACCGGCAATGCCTTTATTAAAGGCCATTTAATGTCTAATATTGGTTCGTCCCATCTTAGAGAAAATTGGTTTTCTGGAGAAACATAGTTTTCTGACCATTTATAATAGAACAAGCAATCTTCAGTTAAACAGTAGTGTCCATTCAAGAAATTTTTAGGAATAAAAACAGCAAAATTGCTATCTTCGTCCATCTCTATCTCAAATTTTTGTAAATATTGTTCACTTTGTTTATCATAATTTACAATAGCTAAATATATTTTTCCTTTAAGGCAGTATATCAATTTATCATTTATTGAATCTCCGTGCAAGCCCCTTAATACATTTTTTTTTGATTTTGTCAATTTATCAATTTTAAAATCTGGAAATTGGTTTACATCAAATAAATTTGTGATATTTCCTCTATTGTCTGAGAAGTTTTCTAAATATATTTTATACACTCCATTTAATGGAAGCTCTTCTTTTACAAACAACATTTTCATACAATATTGTACTCCACAAATCAGTTCATTTGTTATTATTTTGCATATTATTATATGCTTTTATCATTCGATCTGCAACTATATTTAAATATAGATTTTTGGCTTGTTGCGCGACTAAATCATAATAGTACAAATTTTCAGGGTTTTTCATACCATCCATTTCCATATTGTTATAAGATCCCCCAAATCCTGATGCTCCATCGGTGGGATTCCGACTGAAAAAATCGGGGACTGTTCTCCACAAATCTATCCCGTAAGACTCATACATTAAGATATGCAATAATGTTTTCCAATTATCTCCATTACATTGCCAACCGTAATTTTGTAAAACTTCAATACATCTTACTGAAAAGCATGGCAAACTAACACCTTCATTGTGTTTCCATACTTCCATGATTTGCGGTTCTCTCCAGCGACCTTTATAAAGCTCTACTCTTGGACGGCGGGGACCAACAAAACAATATTCATCTTTTATTGATAAGATATCATCAATAAAACCTTTTTTTATAAATGTGAAATCATCAGCACAAAGTAGAACAAATGTTGATTTTTGGTTTCTTTGTGAAAACAAATAAAAATGATCTAAATGAAAACCATGACGACCTTCGCCTCTTGACCAAACAAAAGTTTTAACACTAAAAGGAAATTTATTAAAATATTCTTGAGGAGGGCGTAAATCATCATCAGAATCATATTTTATCAAAACCTCACAATTTTCCGCATTTCCTCCACATTGCTGTAAACTTGTCAGTAGTTGATCTATATTGCTATCTTTATTACCTTTTACTCTTGAAGTCAATATCAATGTTAACACAAAATACCTCTCAAATTTCTAAATAAAATTTCTTCATATCTTCTAGATTATCAAAAACACTGTTTTTGTCATAGTAGTTGTTATTCAAATTACCAACCAGATTGTATAGAACAATCATATCGTAAACATCATAAGTTGTTTTAGCGTTTCTCCCAGCCCAATCCCACAAAGTAATTTCTCTGCATTCTATTGTTGGTTCCCCCATGTGACCAAGATAAATTGACATATAGTTGTCTGCTACATGGTGTAGGAAATGAGGATGAAATATTTTTTCTCCAAACAACTCATAAGTTTTTCTGTCCATTGTTGGGAATTTCATAATATAATTTCTATTATGTTTTCTTTCGGCTTTGGTTATTGGGTGTATTACACTTGGCGGAACTAATTCGGCTGGTAATTTATAGTAATGCCCGTTATTTTTAACCGTAACTGATAAGCTAGTAACTTTATATATTCTATCATAATATAAAGGAGATTGTAAGAAATTAATAACAGAAAACAAATTTTTTGACGGCAAATAATCATCTACCAAAACACAAAGATAATCTCCATTTGCCTGAGAAGCAAGAAAATTAATTGGGCGTATTGATCCTTCGTTGTCAGTATCTTTAAAATATTTAATATTTTTACTATCAATACCAGAATTGGTAGAAGAAACTAAAATTTCATAATCAAAACCCAAGCTGTCCATACGATTAATAGTTAATATTGTTTTATCTAAATATTTTTCGTGTGACCTGTTGGTTGGTATCAAAAAAGAAATATCTTTTTTACTTTTCATTATAATAATCACCCCACTCAACTAAAATGGTACTTTTTCCATCTGTCCTGTGATATGCTTTATGATATGCTGGAAAAATATCTTCTGGCTCATCTAGTCTTATAACTTCTACTGTTGTCAACATATTTCTAAATGCATCGGTAAAGTCTCCAGTGTGTTGTATTTGCGGATTTAAAGGATTTTCAGACCCAATGCCAACCCGAATAATTGCTTTTGGAGCATATTCTCCGTGTGTATAAATTGAGTATTTGTCCAAATGATTAACCAATTGATTTACTGCTAAAAGAAGAAAATTCCAACGCGGGTATATACTAATCGGAACAGTTCCAGCTATGCTTAAGCCATTTGTGATTCCCATTTGCATTTCTTCATTAACAGGCATTTCCAACAATTTATTTCTTGGAACTTCTTTCAAAGTATTTGTCATTGCCGTTCCTTTATATTCAACCGCTTGACCCAAAAATAAAGTATTATTTTGTTCTCCCAAATAAGACATAGCACGGCTTAATTCATCAAAATATTTTCCCATATTGTTTTCTCCTTAAAATTGAACTCTGATTCCAGCACCAGCATGAGGATATTTGTCTAATTTATATTTATAATAAGTAACATAATCGTCATTAATACCTTCATAAGTTAGCTTTTCCATATTCCATGTTGCTCTTGTGTCGGTGCAAACTGATTTTCCATTATCTTCAATTATAAAGTGTATCGGCAATTTGTGATTACGAGCATATTTTATACACTCATGGGCAGCGCCAGTCTCGGAAGTCATTTCTCCCATAAAACAATATACTTTATTTTTTCCGCCTCGACGTTTAATATCAATGGCTATGCCTAATGAAACAGACAATTGTCCAGTTACAATTCCAGAACAAAGAATTTTGTGTTCTTTAAAACTTAAAGATATCGATCTCCCTTCTAAGATCGCTTCCTTCAATTGTTTTGGTGGAACACCTTTTAAAAGACACTGATAATGGCTTCTCCAAGAACATAAAACCCAATCTTCTTTTCCTATTTTATGTTTTTTAAAAACATCAATTATTTGTTCTTCATTACCATTATATAAATGAACAGGAGCTTTAATCATGGCTGAATTAAAACAATCTGCTATATCATTTTCGAATTCTATCAATTCTTCTTTTGTTAACATTTAATCACCTAATATTTTCCTCTTTAATTTATGTTCGCACATTTTCACAATTCCATCGTGGGTTTCTTGACCGAATTTTTGCTTAATGTAACTTAGGTATTTTGGATTTTGATAATACTCGTTAAAAGCATTATCTCTAAATTTTACTACTTCTGAAGAAGTAATATATTTTGTACTTAAAGGAAGTATATCATAGGAATGCTGTGAATATCCACTATAAGTTTCTGGTAAGGGTAAATTATTTTTGATAGCATCCAAATATAGTCGTGAACCGGGGTATGCCATAGAACAATAAAAATTGGCAAATTCACAATTTAAGTCTTTTGCTAGTTCTAAAGTTTCTCTCATTGTGCTGTGATCATCTTCCGGTAGACCAAAAATAAAATTCCCTATTACATTAATTCCAGAATCTTGTATTTCTTTAACTAAATCAGAAATCTTTACATCTGTAAACTTTCCTTTAACAACATCTTTTCTAACTACACCGTTACCAGACTCGATACCAAGAGCTAACCATTCTATACCAGCTTTCTTTAGAGTGTCTAGGTAAGATTTTTTAACTGTATCAATTCTAGCATATGCCCAAATATTAAAATCATATTTTCTGTCTATTATTAGATTACACAATTTTAAAAAATGATCTTGATTTAAAACAAACATTTCGTCAGCAATTTTGATATTTCTAATCCCCATTTGATGTATCTTATCAAATTCATTTATAGCATATTCTGGATTCCAAAATCTAAATTTGTTTCTTTCATAATTCCAGTTCTCAACATTATTATTTCCAAACGGGGCGTTAATGCAACAAAAACTACATCTAAATGGACAACCCAAACTAGTATAAAGAGAGGCAAAAGGCATTGTTTGATTTTTGTTAGACATCCCATGCCAATTTGAAGTTCTATATTTTTCCATTGGCAACAAATCCCAAGCCATACCCGGAAGTTCTGTTTGCATCTCTTCTTGTGTTATTAATGGGGCAGGTTTAGTAAAACAAATTTTATCTCCATCCCTATACCATAAACCGGGAACCTTACTTAGCTGATAAGGATCCGATAAATTATCAACTTCCATTAATGCTGTTAATGTTCTGGGTCCTTCTCCCTGACAAACAAAATCAGTTTTTTCGTCTTGCATTGTTTTTCTAGAAACAGCAGACGGATAAAGTCCTGTTATTAGTACTTTTCTTTCTGGATTGTTTTGTTTTAATATTTCTAAGCAATTGTGGACACCTAGCATATTCTGAGCCGATGCTGATGGCTGCTGTCCATAGACAACAAACACTACTAACTTTGGATCAAAATCTTCTATTTTTAAATAACTTTCGACTGGACTTAGCTGCTCAGCCTCACAATCTAATATGGCTACATTTTCATATCCTTTCGAGCGGACATGATTTGCCAACAAAGCAGCCCATATTGGTGGCTCTATAGCTGAGTATTTTTTACTCAGACTCTGATAAATTTGTTTTGAAGCATTCGGATGCACAAATAGAATGTCCAATTTATTCATTTTTTTATTCCTTAATAATTCGCATACCACGGTGATTCTATAATAGAATAAGCTTTTATCAATTGTATAATACCATCATCCAAATCATATTTGCAGTCAAATCCTTTATTATAAATCTTCTGACTACTAACTTCATAATCACGAACATCTGGATCAGTATTTATTTCCGCTTTTATAATTTGTAAAGGTATGTGCTCTTGAATTTTTTTAGCTAGCTGTAGCTTATTCATATTTATTCCATCGTGACCCACATTATATGTCTCATTTTTACAATTATCCCAATTATCAATTACAAATTTAAAAGATCTACATGCATCTTGTAAGTGCAAATAATTTCTCATAAATTCACATTCGTATAAAACTAATACGCCTTCTCTCAGTGCCTTAAGAACAAAATTATTTACCAATAGATCTGTTCTCATTCTAGAACCGGGTCCGAATACAGTTGCAAATCTAAAAGTGACATGATTTTCTATTTCTCGATAAGCCTTTTCTGCCTGAACTTTTGTTGTTCCATATAGAGAAACTGGATTAAGAGGAGATTCTTCTGTACACATGGAGCCATCTTTGGAGGTTCCATAACCAGAATTAGTGCAAGGATAAATCACCATTTGATCTTTTGATTTGTTATCGGCAATCCATTGATTTACCTCATAATTTATTTCTCTTGCTCCTCGTTTGTCTTTTTCGCACAACGGGAAGCCGACTAAAGCTGCCAAGGGTATAATAACATCTGCTTGTGCCATATGCTTTCGTAAAAAATTTATATTTCTTACATCCCCTTTTTCAAAATTAAAATTTGAATCAACTGTATATCTTAACAGAGACGTAGCATCATACATAAGATTATCTATACAAGTAACTTGATGACCGTCTCTTAGTAAATGTCCCGTCAATTCGCTACCGATATATCCAGCGCCACCTGTAATCAATATTTTTTTACTCATTAAAACTCCAATCTTCCAATTAAAATGTCTTTAAACATAATCCAATCACACAATTTTGCTTTTATGGGGTGACTAAACGCGGCTGGTTTATTTTTTTCAAAAAAGTAATGCCCAGACCAAGCAAAAGGGTATACTACAAAAGGTGCTAAAAACAACAATAACCAAAGTTTAAGGTATACAACCATAGCAATAAATATTATTGTTGCAATCTGTCCTAGTATGTGTGTTCTTCTGGTCCATCTATTTTGATGTAAGGTTAGATAATATTCATAATATTCACTAAGACTCATATCTTTATTCATTCCAACTAATCTCCCAATCTTTGAATTCTGCTGCCAGACAATCGATTTTATAATCTTTCCTGCCACCTACAATTTCTTGAATTTTATTTTTAGCAGTATTTCGAATTCCATTTAATCCGTGCGTCAACTCTAGATTGTTGCCGTCTTTAATACCTTTACGGTAATTCGACTCGTTATGCCAAATGTGTAAATTCATTTGTGAAAGTACTACGATAGCTCTAATCGTTTTGGCATCAACTACCATATGTCCTTCTGAAGATTGTTTTTCTTCTAAAATCATCTGGATATCATACAAGATATCTGAAATTTCTTGTGCGTATTCATCTTTATGCTCTGAAATAAAGACTTCTTTTAACTGTGCGATACTAAGTCTGTCAACTAGTTCCGACAGTGTTGGGAGATATTTCCTATTTGTCATTTGGGTGTTCCTTTTTTAATAGAATAAACATATTATAGCGCATATTAAACTGCATTTCAATATAATAATCATTATTCTTGTTATCACATTTATTTTGTATTTAAAAATTGTGAAAAATAGTTTTTATAAAGTTCATAGTTTTTTCCAAAAATATGACCATTTTTAAAAAATATCTGCGCTTCTTCTTTACGTTGCTCCAGATTATTTTGCGATTGCGATCTGCCGCCTTCCATATATAAACCAACAACTTGTTCAACTTTAGAGAATATGCAGTTCTCGTTAACAGCACGAAGCCATAAATCCCAATCATCTGAAAAATCTAGATTTACTTCATCAAAAAAACCAACTTTTTCATGAAGTCTTTTCCTCCACATTGGCATTGGCCCCGGTAAACATTTTATCATATTTTCTTTTGAAAATGGTAAAATGGAATGTTCAGATAATTTTGTTGATTTGGTGTTTTCTACTGTTTCGTTTTTTTTGTCCGTAACTAAGCAATCCCCATACACCAACTCTATTTTATCACTGGATGTTAATCTATTATATAGAATTTCTATACCATCAATACTTTTTCTATCATCTATCATAGCCCAAACAACAAAAGGGCAATTACTCTTCATGATTGCTATATTGTGTCCAATTGTGGGCTTAAAATTTTTACTATATTGATAATAATGTATATTATTAAATTTTTTCATGTATTTTTTAACTATTTCTTTTTCTCTGCCGGGTGAAGCAGAATCAACTAGAATTAGTTCACACTGATCGAAAATTGTTTGTTTGGTTATGTTATCTAAATAATCTTCTATGTATTCTTCTGCTTTATGAAATGTTGTTATAATGCTAATCTTTTTATCAGTTTTTGTGATTCTAGGTTTATCTATTTCCTCTAATACTAAATTTAATATATAATCTCTTCTATCGTTCATATAATCTATTAATTTTTCGCCTTTTAGCTTAAACCACGGTTCATGACTAGCACCAACCATTTGATTTAAAATAACACCGACTCCCATCATTCTAGCTTCACACACAATTCTAGATAATGTTTCCGGTGATTTAGGGAAAAAAATCAATTTTTTGTTATTACTAAGTTTATGTAAAAAATTGATATAATTTGAGTCTTCTATTAAATCATATTCTAAATTATTTTTATTACAATAATCAATAGCACCTACTGTGTTTTTATGGGGTATTTGACTTTTCAAAATAGAAACTCTATCTTTTTTTTGGTTTTGAGATAAAGCTTTCAATTTAGTTAATACTTCCAAAGACCACAAATTTCCATTTACGGATAAAACATTGTCTAACTCAAGATTTTTTGTGATTATATTTTTGTGATAATTTGTTTGGCAAAAGACTTTTTTAGCATTTTTGTAAAAGAAATAATTTCTAAAATTATCATTTGAAGCTTTGAAGTCTTTAAAAAATATTGGATTTCTTGTATTTAAATATTTATGATCATGTTCGTATATTATGTATTCGCACTCATAGGTAATTTTTTCTCTAACATCATATGAAAGATTACAAAAATTAGATATTATATAAAAACAATCCAGATTGTTTTGAATTATTTTCTTAGTAACCAAATGAGATTGAAAACATTCAACTTTCCTACCACTATGTCTTAGAAGTTTAATTAATTCATGGTCGTTTAATTCGCCACCACCAACAATGTGGTTTACGAAAAAATCAGCTATATAAATTATTTTTCTATTCATATTCTTTTATAATATCCGATATTTCATTAAACCAATCATTGACATTTTCTTGATTATTATAAAATAAAATAATAAACCTCTCATACATCTTTTCGGCAGAGAAAGTCTCGTGTAGGCGCTTTACATTTTGCTCCAAAGCAATCATTTGTGTACCACGAGTCTCTTCGTTAGTCATTTGTTCATAACAAAGTCTCATTTGTTGCTTTGCAGACTGCTCACGCGGATAAGCCCAAATAGAGTCTTTGATCAAAACATTCTCCCAAACAACCTCCTGCT